>OQVL01000305.1_pt1 | contig 24308 bp, 26 predicted proteins | sample 1691501 | NCBI WGS metagenome assembly OQVL01 (sample SAMN03418253, study PRJEB22391) | human gut metagenome | biome: human-gut; feature: organic feature; material: feces | host: Homo sapiens | place: Tanzania | collected 2013-01 | reverse complement strand
CTATGTCCGTTAAGTTCAAATATAACTTTGCCATAATGGGCGATTTGAAATTTTATCGTCCAGCGAATGAAATTCGCTGGACGGCAAACGGAAAACGTTATGTTTATCCGTGTCGTTCCAAGAAGGAATTTAATGCTATTGTTGAGTTCTTTTCTGTTTTGCGTTCTCTGGATGAAAGGATAGTATTATGTTGAACTTTGTTAAAGATGCTGTTGAAGCGTCTCGGTTGAGGACGTTAGACCGTTCTGCCGTTACTGCTGACGGTGAAATTCTCGAAGCCCGCCCGGAAGTTCCGTTCCGGTCGATTACCGACTTAAAAGCGTATGATGACGCTCAGCGTTTTTATCAGCCGTCACTTACAGACCCCTCGTTGTACGAATCTCTTGAAGAGATTTTCGCTCGTTGTCAGCGTGGCGAGCTCATCGCTCAAAAGCGCGCTCGGTTCGCCAGTGATGAAATCGCCGATGATGATTTGATTGAGGTCGATGAGTTCGAAGACCTTACAGACGTCGACGATATGGCTGAAAATTTGAAGCGTGAAGCGGCTCAAAAATCTGCCGCTACCTCTTCCGCTTCCTCCGACGCCCAAGCGACGGGAGCGAAGCAAATCGAAAACGGCGAAGCGTCCGTCGCTGGTGGCGTCGGACAGCAGGAAGAAAAAACGAAGTGATTAACGAGTTCGTCCGCACAGTTCTCTACTTGATGTAACTGTGCGGACTGACACCAACGAACGGAGTGAGAGATGTGGAAGTATAAAGTTTCTGCCGAGTTCTATGAAGAATTTGCTGGCGAGAATCGTGTGATTTGTGCTAGTCGTGTATTTAGTACGAAAGTTTGCGCTGAAATAGCTTATGTTGCTTTGAAGGCGTCAAAGAGTGTTGTTGCCGGTTCTTTGAAGGTTGAATGTGTTTTTGTAGAAGGAGAACAGGAATGAGTTTGTCGTTAGGTGCAGCTGCTATTTTAGGTACGGCACAAGTCGCTTCAGGTCTTTTCGGCGGTAGTGCTCAACGTTCTGAAAATAAAAGAGCGTGGGAGCGTAATTATAATATGTGGCAACAGCAAAATGCTTATAATTCTCCCGCCAATCAAATGAAGCTATTGAAGGAAGCCGGTTTAAATCCGATGTTGGTTTATGGTTCCGGCGGTCATTCTTTTTCGGCTTCGACTGCTCCTACTATGACGCCGGCGAATATGCAGGGCGTTTATTCAGATATGGGGAACGCTATTGGTAAGGTAGCCGAGAGATATTTGGAAAGTGAGCGTGTGAAACAAGCTGAAACTAAACTCAATCAGGATTTACAGTTAGGACAGGAACAAATCAATCAGGTTCGAGCGAATACTAACGCTGTTACAGCTTCGATTTTGAAAATGGAAGCCGAAACGAAACGTGTTCAGGCTGAAACTCAATCGATTTTGTATAATTTTGGTTTAGCAAAAAATGCTGGTGTCCGAGATAGTGCTTTAACACCTTTTGAAATCGGACGCTCTTTTGTTGGTCGGGCTAAACGTTTGGCATCTGATGTTGTCAATGGTTCTCCTGATGGAAAAAATTCTATTCGTGATCAAGTGCGGAGGTTCTTCGAATGAAAACTGAAAATTCTTGTTTGTGGTGGTTATGTTTATTGTCTGGTGCTTTTACATTGCCAGCTGTAACTATTTGGCTTTGGGAATATCTTTTTTATGATGAAGAAGATACAGAAAGCGGGGAGTAATCCCCGCTTTTACTTTTTTTATTAAAGATTTGTGATATTCTCGTTTTGTTCTAAAAAAAGTTGTTGAATGTTTATTATGTTAAAACACAAGCAAGGCGACAGAGGGATAACAAAATGTTATTCGTTTTGGAAAAATCATTCCTTTTCAAAGAGTTGTAAGAAACTGCCTATAAAAAGAAAACTCCGGCTTCTTTTTTGATGCCGGAGTCTGTAAAAATTTATGCGACTTCAAATTCCAATCCGTCATATCCCGGTTCTATGCCGTCGGGCAACTTTCGGCGCAACGTGTCATAATCCAAACCGATGGACATGTGTGTCAAAATCGTTCGCCGCGGTCGGATAATATCCACCCATTCCAAAACTTGCCGAATTGACGCATGGCTCGGGTGATCTTTTTCGGACAGACAACCGACGACCCAAGTGTCAATCCCCTTTAAAACAGACAGAGCCGATTCATACAGATGCACAACATCGGTCGAATACCCGAAATTTCCGATTCTGAAGCCCAAACTGGTTGTCCATTCATGATCCTGCGAAAACGGAATGATTTTTAAGTCTTTGATATAAAAAGATTCTCCGGGAACAACCAAGTTCGGCTCCAGCCACGGATGATAAAACGGTTCCTTATCGATATTTACAGGTCGAAAAACGTATCCGAAGCGTTCTTTTAACAAATTCAACGTCGTAAAGTTCGCGTAGACGGGAACGCTTTTCATCATGGCGCGGTTAATTTCGCGCAAATCGTCAATCCCGTGTGTGTGATCGGCGTGTTCATGCGTGTATAAAACGGCGTCCAGCGATTTAATCTGAGCCGCCAATAATTGTTCGCGCAAATCGGGACCGCTGTCAAATAACACATTCATATCATGATGTTGCAACAACAGCGATGTTCTTAAACGACGATTTTTCGGATTATTCGGATCGCATTTTCCCCACCCTTTTGAAATCATCGGAACGCCGCCCGCCGATCCGCAACCTAAAATTCGAAATTTCATTTCAGTACGCCTTTGAAAACAATCTGAAAAAGTTTTCCGTCGTTTTTTGACGCAGGAAATCCAAGTCGGTTCCTTTGATTTGCGCCAGCATTTCCGCCGTTTTAATCAGATAAGACGGCTCGTTTTTCCGTCCTCGAAACGGAACGGGCGCCAAATACGGAGCATCTGTTTCTACCAACAAACGATCCATCGGAATTTTTTCAAACGTGTCGCGTAAAGACTGCGCCGATTTAAATGTGATGATGCCTGATGCGGAAATGTAAAATCCGATATCCGATCCGAATTCCGCCAACCTGCCCTGCGATGAAAAACAATGCAAAACGCCCCGCAAAGTACCGTCCTGTTCTTCACGCAACAGATCGATCGTGTCGTCTTCGGCTTCACGCGTGTGAACGATAATCGGCAATCCGGTCAGTTTCGCCGCCTGCAAATGTTTGCGAAACAGCGATTTTTGCGCCACGCGGGTTTCGGCGGCACCGTAATGGTAATCCAACCCCGCTTCTCCGATGGCAACGACTTTTGCATCTTGCGCCGCTTTGCAAATCTGTTCAACGGAAACCCCCTCCCCCTGTTCAGCCGCATATTCGGGGTGGACGCCGACGGAAGCGAAAATGTGCGGATTTTGGCGCGTCATTTCAATCAGTTCCGGCACATCGTCCATTTTTGTTGAAACAGTCAAAAATCTTTGTATTCCCAACTGTTCGGCACGCTCGACGATCTCGACCCGCTCCGTTTCGGAATAGTCCGGATAATTCAAATGGCAGTGGCTGTCCGCGAAAAACATCACTTTGCCCCTTGCTGCAATTTTGAAAAAGCATTCACGAAAACCTGCTTTTGATCCAAATCGATATCCGCAAATCCGCGGCTGATTTCGTTAATCAAATCCATCAGCCGCAAAACGGGAATATGTTGCCGCACCCGTTCGCGCAAAGCGATTTCGCCTGCAAAGATTTCCGCGTCGTCTTCCCCTTTTCCGCCACAGACGCACACTTTTGTCAGCCATTGCAACAACAAAGTTTGCGCCATCTTCAGCGTGTTTTTGTCTTTCAGCGTTTTCTCAACCAAATCATACAGTTTTGAAACGGAATACAATGGAAAATCATCAAACAAAGTCAGCATTTGACGGAAAATCTTTACGCCGTTTGCATCATGCAGAGATAAAGCCCGCCCCAAACTGCCCTGCGCCAATCGTGTCAGCGCAATCAATTCGTCAGCGTCCAAGTCATTGATTTTTGTTTTCAGAAGATTTGTCAAAATCTCGTCGGGCAACGGTTTCAACAACAACTTCCGGCATCTGGAACGGATCGTCGGCAATAATTTTCCGGGAACGTGGCTGATCAAAATAATCAGCGTTTTCGCGGGCGGTTCTTCCAATGATTTCAACAAAGCGTTTTCCGCGTTGATATTCATATCGTCCGCCGCATCAATAATCATCACGCGCCAGCCGTTCGCTCCCGCCGTCAGATGCAGAAAATTTTCGGCGTCGCGAATATCCGTCACACGAATTTCGTCATAACGCTTGCGTTTATTTTCAATTTCGGGATCCAGCGGTTTTCCTGCGTCGATCAACGCTTGACGGTCTTTGACTTCGTCGTCTTTCAGAGCGAATTCAACGACTTTCAGCCCCGGATTCGTCCTTTGGGCGATTGTTCCGAAAACAGGGTTGCTTTCGGAAATATCCAAACTTTCGGGCGGTTCGGGCGCGCCGAACAATCCGCCGTCATTATTGTCGGGCTGAGCCAGCACAAAACGCGCCAGTCGATATGCCAAAGTCGCCTTGCCGATTCCCTTTAAACCGCAAAACAGCCACGCCCCCGCCAAAGTTCCGCGATTCCACAAATCCAACAACAAGCTTTGAGCGGCGTCAAATCCGAACAGAGAGGATTGTTCTTCGGGCAACAGGGCGTCGGAATCCATGCCTCAACCTTTCAGCAGACGCTTTGTTACCAAATCGACGACGGCGGCGTGAATTTGCTCCACCGATCCCGTTGCGTCAACGACGGCGCACCGTTCCGGTTCCCGTTCTGCGATTTCCAAAAAAGCCTGGCGCAAATTGCGGTGGAAATCCAGCCCCATTTTTTCATACCGGTTAGCGTTCGCATCGCGTTTCAAAGCGCGTTCAACACCATGTTCAACAGGCATGTCTAAAATAATCGTCAGGTTCGGTTTGAAATCACCGACGACAATTTTATAAATTTCGTCAATGACTTCGCGTCCCAGACCGCGATCGGCATACCCAAAGCCCTGATAGGCGGTCGTTGAATCCGCAAAACGGTCGCAAATAACGGTTTTTCCTTGATTCATCGCCGGTAAAATCGTTTTGACCAGATGGTCGCGCCGCGCCGCAAACATCAGCAAAGCTTCCGTCATCACGTCCCAGCGTCCGACATCGCCCTTGACGACCAGATTGCGGATTTCCTCCGCCCCCGGCGCCCCGCCGGGTTCGCGCGTCAAAACGCACGGACAGCCGCGCTGTTCCAAAAAATCAGCCAGTAATTTGGCTTGGGTTGACTTTCCTGTCCCCTCGCCGCCTTCAAACGTGATGAAAAAACAATTCGACACCGGACTTATCCCCGACTGAAACTTTGAAACAAAAGGTATTTAATCAATTCCTTCAACCGTCCGAAATACCCCAAACGCTTCACGTCGTTTTTAGCGAACAGATCGATTTTCATTTCGTCGCGATCGGGAATTTCCAACGTCAGTTCCGCGATTTTTTGTCCTTTTTTAACGGGCGCGCTGACGGGGGATTCGTAGACAACGCGCGCTTTGACGTTTTTCTGCTTGCCTTTCGGCAAAGTCAAGACGACGTTTTCGGCGGGAACGGCGGAAACTTTCCGCGAGCTGCCCAGCCAAACGGGAATGCCAACCACAGCGACGCCTTTTTTCAAAATCGAATAGTTGTCAAAATCCCTGAACCCCCACAGCATAAGCTTTTTAGCTTCCTCACTGCGTTCTCGCTGAGTTTTCAGTCCGTTGATCACCATAATGATGCGGCGACCGTTTTTCTTCGCCGATCCGACCAGACCGTATCCGGAAGAGCTGGTGTGTCCCGTTTTCATGCCGTCGGCAATGTCGGGCATGGAAAACAGCAACGGATTTCTGTTGCCCTGTTTGATGCCGTTATAGGTGAATTCTTTTTCGGAATAAATACTGTAATATTCCGGAAATTCGCGAATAATGCGCGCGGCCAAAGTCGCTAAATCGCGCGGCGACATATAGTGTTCGGGATTAGGCCAGCCCGTCGCGTTCGCCATGTGCGTGTTGGTCAGCCCCAATTCCTGTGCCTTTTGGTTGGCGATTTCGGCAAAATCCTGTTCCGATCCGGCGATGTTTTCCGCTGCCGTGATACACGCGTCGTTTCCGGATTGAACAATGATGCCGCGTAACAAATCCCCCAGTTTTACGCTGCTGCCGCTTTTTAAAAACATGGTCGAACTGCCGGTTTTCGCCCCGCCTTTGCGCCAAGCGTTGACGCTGACGACGAATTCGTCGTCCAAGGACAGCGCGCCGTTTTTCAGGCGTTCGAAAATCATGTAGGCTGTCATCAGCTTGCTCATCGACGCGGGCGCCATTCTTTCGTCAGCGTTTTTTTCGTAAAAAAACGTTCCCGTTTCATAATCCATCAAAGCGGCGTTTTTCGCCCTTGTTTCAATGGCGTTTGCGGAAAACGGGGAAAGAACGGCGGCAAAAGCCGTCATTAACAGCAGAGATTTATACTTTTTCATCTTTTTCAGACCTTTAAAACGCGTTGTCCAAACGGCGACCGACGGAAACAGAGCTTTTTTCCTCAACCAATCGAGCGTCCGGAAAACCGTTGCTAGTCACTTTATCCATGTTTTCCAAAGCCTTTTTTGCGTTATCGGGTCCCAAACGGACGCGATAAAGCGTTTTGGAATTAACCGTCACGGGCAAAATCGAAGCGCGTCCGAATCTCTCCGCTTTGGCGCGCGTTTTTTCGGCGTTTTCCAAACTGCTGAACGCGCCCAGCTGAACGTAATATCCGGGCGCCGCCGTTTTTTCTACAACAGGCTGTACCTTTTTAACCGCCGGAACGGGAGGAGGCGTCTTCACGACCGGCTTCGGCGCCGGAACGGACTTGGGCGTTTCATTGGCGCTTTTTTGCGCCTTAGCCTGCGACATATCGGAATCCCAGTCGTTATAAGGACTTTCCTTAACGGGGGCTGTCGCCGCAATCAGCGGCGCGCCATATCCGGCGTTACTGTCGTAATCCGCAATACCGCCCAAACTTTGCGGCTTTTCAATGGGTTGGGCGCTGTATTCGTTTGCGTTCAAATCGGCGACCGAAGCTTTCGCGACCGTTTTTCCGGACATCGCCAACAGTTCGTCTTTCAGCTTTTTGCTTTCTTCGGGCATGATTTCAACCTGAACCTGCGTTGTTCCTTGCGCTTCAAACCCCAGCAACTGGGCGGCGCGTTTGGAAACGTCAATCACCCGGTTGTTTTTAAACGGTCCGCGGTCGTTCACGCGCAAAACCAGCGACCGACCGTTTTGCAGGTTCGTCACTTTGACGACGCTGGGCAACGGCAACGTCCTGTGCGCGGCTGTTAATCCGTGCATGTCGTACAATTCGCCGTTAGCCGTTATGCCGTTGTGAAAATCGGGACCATACCAAGACGCGATGCCGATTTCCTTATAAGTGTAATCTTCTTTGGGCAGATACCAGATGCCTTCGACCTGATAGGGCGTGCCGACCTTATAGTAGCCCCCCGTTGTTTTTACGGAAGATTGGGATTGCGGCTGTTTTCCCGTCGCGGCGGTCGATGAAAACGTTTGCGCGTTGTCGGTGCACGCCGAAAGTGTCAAAGCCGTCGTCAAAAAAAGAAATCTTACAAACGAATGCATCTTTCTATCCTTTCGTATTCCGCAACAATAACGATTTCGCGCATTCAAATCAAGGCGACAAAGCCGATTTTTTTGAAACTTTCGTCTTTTTCGAAACGTTTTTTCCGACTTTGACGGCGCGGTGTTTGACAGCTTTGTTCTCTTTCTTATTTTTCTTTTGTTTTTTCAGTAGCTTGCGCCGCTTCTGTTCGGCTTTCCGGCGTTCTTTTTCCAAAGCTTTTTTTCGTTCGGCTTCCCGTTTGATATGTTCTTTGACCAACGGATCGATTTCGCCGTTTTCCATGCCTCGGGCGAACTGGACGCGCATTTTTTCCAGCAAGGTTCTGTTCACACCGTCGGCTTCAATGCCGTACACCGTTTTGAACAAATCAATCCCCGCCAGCGTTGCGCGTCCCAGCTTGCCATCAACGGGACCTATGTAATACGATCCCTGCGTCAAAATCCGCTGTAATTCCGCGATTTCATCAAAAGTCAGAGCTTTGCGTTTTTCCCCGCCCCCGACCGCCAGCCGCATGAAATGCAACAAAGACGCGTTGGCGTACCCGTCGGCGGGCAGACCGTACAAATTCTGAAACTTTCGCACGGCTTCGCGGCTTTTGCGCCCCAGAAAACCGTCGATCCCGTCTTCGTACAATCCCATTTTCGCCAGCAATTCCTGAACTTCCTGCGCGTTTTCCATCGTGAACATCGCCCCGCGTTGAAAATATTTTTTCGAAAAAGGCGGCTTGGCTTGGATTCTATCCGCCAAATGCCCGATGGCAATAGCGTATAAAACGGATTTGTTCCATTTTAAAATCACATCAAAATTGGAATATGTCAAAAACGCGGGACCGTGAATTCCTGCCGGCAAAAACAGCTTCGCCATTGTGGACAGGGGCTCTTTGACATCGGCGGGGTCGGCGAAAGAAACGCCGTCGTCCAGCCATTCTTTCAGAGTTTTTTGGTGCTCAATCATATTCCAGTCGAACTTTTTGGGCAAAAGGACTTCCCTGCCCCAGCCGACATCGTTTTTCCACCCCTCCGCCGACAAATAATTCGCCGCGGACGCCAAAGCGTCGGGCAGACTGTCCCACAAATCGATTTGACCGTCATTGTCGTAATCCGTTCCAAAATGGCTGAACGTTGACGGCATGAACTGAAAATGACCGCCCGCCCCCGCCCATGATCCCCGCATTTTTTCAACGGGGACGCCGTTTTGCACCAGATGAACGGCGTGCATCAGCTCGGTTCTGAAAAAAGCGGGACGACGCGTATCGTACGCCAAAGTCGCCAAAGCGTTTAAAGTCGAAAAATCGCCTTTCGCGTTTCCGAAATCGGTTTCCATGCCCCAAAACGACGCCAGATAATAGGCGGGAACATGATATTTTTTTTCGATTTCTTTAAATAATTCCGCGTGTTTTTCCAACAAATTCCGCGCCCGCCTGATGCGCGATCCGTTGATGGCGTTATCCAGATACGTTTGAAAGTCGCGACGAAACTCCGGCTGTTTTCGATCGGATTGAACAACTTTCGGAACAGGCTGCAAATCGCGAAAAGCATAATCCAACATTTGCGCCGAAACGCCGTCCTCCACAGCTTCGCGGCGAAACTCCTCAACCCATTCGTCAAAGCTCTGTCCGACGCTGTTTGACGCAACCGGCGGGATTGAATACAGCAAAGCGCAACCGAAAATGCCGCATTTCAACAACGATTTCATCAAATACCGCCCTTTGCGTCCACAGAAAAAGCCTTGTTTTTTTTGTAGCGAAAAGACGTTATTTTTTCGTTAATCCCGCCTGTTCCGAAAAGCTTATTTTTCGATCAATTCACGCACTTTTTTATATAAAATCAGCGTTTTTCCGTATGTTTCCAGACTGGCAATCGTCAGCTTGACTTCACCGTCGCGCGTCATGACGACGAATCGTCCCGCCGTATCCCCGCGCGGAGGCAACAGGGAAAATCCGCAGATGTCCGCCGCGGGATAAACGGAAACGACAAATTGATCGGAAGCTTTGACAAAATGGTACAAAGCCTTTGCCGACACCGCGACATAAGCGGGTTCTGCCGCCGTTCCGAATTTCATCTTCAAAACGACTTGTTCGCCCTGCGTCACATCAGCCAGAACGGCGCGGACGACATTCGGGATTTCGTCGGGGGTTTGCGCCGCGCCGATGATCAGCGATTTCATTTCTTCGGCGGAAATCGTTTCGCGCGCGGGTATGGACTTATCCGCTTTTCCGGCGTTGAGTTCGTTTGCTTTGTCTTTGACTTCATTGACTTTTTGTTTCGCTTTTTCGGTCAAATCCTTCATGTCGATATTTTTGGCTTTTTCAGCCAGACCGCCCAAAAATCCCGTCAATTTTTTGCCGACTTCCTGTGCTTTGGCGGCGGCTTCCGCTTTCAGTTGTTCCGGCGTTTTAGGTGTTTCTTCCGTCATAAAAAATCTCCCGATAAAAAAATCAAAACTGTCGGATTGTGGCACGTTTTCAACGTTTTTTCAAGAGAGGATTAGCCCGATAATTTTATGCAAAGCTTTAACTTTAAAACGCATCGCATTGAATTTTATATATATTTAAAAATGTTTATACTTTTTTATAAATCCTTGATTTTTTCAAAAGAATCGGACAAAATGCACTGGTTGGGGACGGATGGCAGAGCGGTTGAATGCACCGGTCTTGAAAACCGGCGACTCTTTACGGAGTTCGTGAGTTCGAATCTCACTCCGTCCGCCATACAAAAAAGTCCCCGTTTTGCGGGGATTTTTTTGTACACGGCGGTTCGCCTTACAACTCGATTCTGATCCAAGTGAACAGGACGTTAAACATATTGTAGGGACCGGGAATATAAGTCGTTTGCAGTGAAAACTTTTTATACTGCATGCCGAAAACCGGCAACGGGACGGGAATCGGCAAATAATTGTAATCGTCTCTGAACGTTACGCCCAGCGTGTATCCCGCGCCGACCGAAAAATTCTTGTCCCGATCAAAATAATAGTTCCATTGACGCATGTAACCGAAGATCGGTTCGACTTTGCTATGGGAATCGCTAAACGCCATAAAATACAGTCCGCGCAGGACGTCGTCTTCATAGATGTGTTTCCCGATGCCCAATCCCCATGGTTTTTCGTTATAAGAATCCGTTTTTTTCTTGTCATACATTTCCCGATTGTGCCAAGTGTTCACGGGAACGTACAAATCCCAGTTTTCGGACGCCCAGATTTTACGAATATCCCGTTCCAGAAAATCCAACACCTTGGTTTCGGGTTGTTCCGCGGCGGCGGGTGCGGAAAATGCGAAAACACAGCCCGCCAACACCACCAGTATTTTTAAACAACGCGCCTTCAAATCCGCTTTCCTTAAAATTTATTGATTTTCGGAAAACCGACAGGGGGCATTTTTCCGATTTGAGCGCGATGCCCCGTCCAACCGACCAGATTTGTTTCAATTCTGATGCCGCCGCCGCAAGGATAAGCCAAACCGTCGGCTTTATTGAACAATTTAATATCGGACAGCGAAACGCCTTCGGGATATTTTTGGATAAAAACGCCCTGCCCGCGCGTCATTTCGGGAATTTCGCTTAAATCGAAAATCAGCAACTTACGATTATCGCCGACGACGGCGACCGTGTCGCCCGCTACCGGCAGGGACAGGAAAGCCTTGTCACCGTTGTTCAGATTCAAAACGATTCTGCCGTTTCTGGTCTGCGCGATTAAATCGTCTTCTTTGACGATGAAGCCTTTGCCTTTTTTGGAAACGATCAGACGCTTTTCACCGGGACGATAAACCGTCATGGAAACGATTTCGTCTTCCTCGGGCAAATCGACGGACAGACGCAACGGCTCGCCGAACCCGCGTCCGCGCGGCAACTTGTCCCCCGCCAGCGTGTAATAGCGTCCGTTTGTCGCGAACAGCAGGATTTTATCCGTCGTCTGCGCCTGAACGGCGAATTGCAGACTGTCGCCTTCTTTGAATTTGATGTCGTCTTCGGGCTGAACATGTCCTTTAGCGGCTCGGATCCAGCCTTTTTCGGACAAGATGACGGTAATCGGTTCGCGTTCGATAAAGGCTTCGATCGGGATTTCGATTTCGTGCGGCGCGCCGGAAATGACGGTACGGCGTTTGCCCAAAGCCGTGGACTGCCCGAATTTCTTTTTCATCAGAGCGATTTCGCCCGATATTTCTTTCCAGCGCAACGCCTCGTCAGCCAACAAAGCCTCCAGCTTTGCCTTTTCGGCGGCGAGCTCGTCATGTTCCGTTTTGATTTGGATTTCCTCCAACTTGCGTAAAGAACGCAAACGCATGTTCAAAATCGCGTCGGCTTGAATTTCAGTCAACTTGAACGCCTGCATCAAAGCGACTTTGGCGTCGTCTTCCTCGCGAATAATGCGGATCACTTCGTCCAAATTCAGATAAGCGACAAGGAAACCCTCCAACACTTCCATGCGGTGATTGATTTTATCCAAGCGCGCGTTTGAACGGCGGATCAAAACGTCCTGCCGATGATCCAGAAAAGCCTGCAAAACCTGCTTTAAGTCCATGACGCGCGGCACGCCGTCCTTGTCCAGAACGTTCATGTTCATGTTGAAATTCACCTGCATGTCCGTCAAGCGGAACAAGTGCGCCATCAGCTGATCAGGTTCGACGTTACGGTTTTTCGGTTCCAAAACGATACGCACGTTTTCCGCCGATTCATCACGGATATCGGCAAGGAAAGGCAGTTTTTTCTCCAGCAGCAGCTTGGCGATTTTCGTAATCAATTCTGATTTTTTGACCATATAGGGAATTTCGGTCACGATAATCTGATACATGCCGTGGGACAGTTCGTCTTTTTCCCATTTGGCGCGCACACGCATCGCCCCGCGTCCCGTTTGGTAAGTTTTTAAAATGCTTTCGGCGCTTTCGACGATCTCGCCCCCCGTCGGAAAGTCGGGACCGCGAACGAATTTCATCAAATCGACGACGGAACAGTCCGGCTTCTTAATCAGCAACTGCAAAGCATCTGCCAGTTCGCCGACGTTATGGGGCGGCACGTTGGTCGCCATGCCGACGGCGATGCCTGACGATCCGTTCGCCAACAGGTTCGGAAAAGCGCACGGCATCACCACGGGTTCAATGTCTTCGCCGGAATAAGTCGGACGAAAATCGACCGTTCCGTCGTTTAAACCGTCCATAATGGCTTCGGCGACTTCGGTCAGTCGCGCTTCGGTGTAACGCATGGCGGCGGCGCTGTCCCCGTCAATGTTGCCGAAGTTTCCCTGCCCTTCAACCAGCGGATAGCGCACGGCGAAATCCTGCGCCAAGCGCACCATTGTTTCATAAACCGCCGTATCGCCGTGCGGGTGATATTTACCGATGACATCGCCGACGACGCGGGCGCATTTTTTAAAGCCCGAAGCGGGATCCAGATGCAAAGCGTTCATGGCGTACAGCAATCGGCGATGAACGGGTTTCAATCCGTCGCGCACGTCGGGCAGCGAACGGGAAACAATCGTCGACATCGCATAAGCAAGATATCGTTCCCCAAGGGCTTCCGCCATTTTGGTTTCTTTAATCTGTTCAATATCGTTCATTTCAAACACCTGAAAAACTCTAAATCGCGTCGGGCAAGCGTTCGATCAAACGCCCGCGGACGGCGGGGATAGAGCAGTCTAGCGTTTTTAGGACATGGTTTTCAAGGAAAAATCCCGTTAATTTTAAAGCTTTTTTAATTTCTTCAACGCTTTCGGCGCGCGCATCGCCGTCAAGCAGAAAAGCGGGCAAATCCAACAAGCGATCCCGCCACGGCGCCCCCGCCGACCGACTGACGGCGCGCCCCGATTTCGGGGAAACGTAAATCAAATCTTCGCGCGCGCCCGTAACGGCGCAAGTCGACAAATCCAATCCGAACCCTAATGTTTTCAGTAATTCAATTTCCCACCTGACATAGCGTTCCGCCCACCCGTCAAAAGGCAGCAAAGCGATTTGTTCCAGCGTGTTTTGGAAAAAATCGGAAACGATTTCCCGTTCCGGCAACAAAGAACACATCGCGCACACGCACGACAAAGCCGTCAATCTTTGCGCGTCGTCCAGAACGGCGGCGGCGTAGGATTTCGCCAGCTCGGCTTTGACGACACCGAGATGTTCTTCCAATCTGGCGCGCCAGTCGATTTGAACCAGATTCCCGATTTGAAAGGTGCCCGTTCCGTTTTTGGAAAAAGCTCCTTTGCACAATCCGCCGTGACGCCCGTGATTTTGCGTCAGAAAAGTTACGACGGCATCACGTTCGGCGAACTTGACGACATTGACGATGATCGCGTTATCCGACCATTCAGGCATTGAAATCCAGCCCCCAAGAACGATAGTGTTCGGGGTTGTCCTCCCATTTTTCGCGGACTTTAACAAACAAAAACAGATGAACGCGGGATTCGAACAGTTTTTCCAGCTCTGTTCTGGACTGCATGCCGATTTTTTTAATCATTGAACCGTTTTTGCCGATAACGATCTGTTTTTGGTTGTTTTTTTCGACATAAATCGTCTGATTGATTTTCAGCGCGCCGTTTTCTTCGGCAAACGAATCCGTTTGAACCGTGCTGACATAAGGCAATTCCTGATTCAAATTCATATAAAGTTTTTCGCGCGTGATTTCCGCCGCCAGCAGCTTATCGGGCAAATCGGACACTTGATCCGCAGGAAACATAAACGGTCCCGCGGGCATTTCAGAGATCAGCCATTTTTCAAAATCATCAATGCCGTCGCCATTTGCCGCCGAAACCATAAAGGTTTCAGAAAAAGAATACAATTCGTTTAATTTTAGCGACAGTTCCGCCAGTTTTGCGTGTTTTACCAAATCCGTCTTATTCAAGACAAGAGCCGCTTTCAGCTTGTTTTTTTTCATGGATTCGATGATTGAACGCGTATCGTCGTCCAACCCGCGCCGCGCATCAACCAGCAACAGACATACGTCCGCGTATTCGGCGTCTTGCCACGCCGCCGCGACCATCGCGCGATCCAGCCGACGCTTGGGTTTGAAAATCCCCGGCGTATCAATCATAACGATTTCGCAACTATCTTTAACCACAATGCCGCGCACGCGCGAACGGGTCGTCTGGACTTTCGGGGAAACAATCGACACCTTTGCCCCGACCATATAGTTCACCAGCGTTGATTTGCCCGCGTTCGGCGCGCCCAGCAACGTCACGAACCCGCAACGTTCATCAGTCATTTTCGGCAACCTTTTTCAACAATCCGGCGGCGGCGGCTTGAGACGCTTCACGCTTGGACGCCCCTTTGGCAACGACCGGAGAAAAACCTTCGACGGCGACCTGCATCACGAATACGGGCGCATGAGCGGGACCCGTCCTGTCCAGTTCCGTATAAACGGGCAAAGGCAGTTTTTTCGCTTGCGTCCATTCCTGCAATTTTGTTTTGGAATCGACGGGCGGCACCTGATAGCGCATCATCGGCTCCGTCCAGTATTTTATAACGAAAGCGCGCGCCGCGTCAAAGCCGCCGTCCAGATACAGGGCGGCGATGACGGCTTCGCACACATCGGACAGAACGGCTTTGGTCAAGTCGGGTTTGTTGCTGGGTTCAGCTAAAATCAAATACTTGTCAAAATGCAGTTTTCGCGCGATGTCCGCCAAAGTTTCCGCCCGCGTCAAATCGACGAAGCGGCGCGCCATATCGCCTTCGGGTTCGCGCGGATAGTTTATAAACAGCATTTCGGCGACGCTGACGCCCAAAACGCGATCCCCCAGAAACTCCAGACGCTCGTACCCCGACAAGTGTTTGCTGAATCCCAGCGTCAAAGCTTGTTTCAGCAACTTTTTGTTTTGAAACGAATACCCCAGAACGGGATACAAATCGGCGCAATCAGACATTATTTAATCCCGTTGAACAAACGCGTCCAGCGCACAGCCATCGGCCATTTCCAAATCTGCCACCACGCCGCCGATCCGTCGTTCGAGAAAAACAGAAACTTCGCCCGACCGACCAAATTGACTTTCGGGACGAAACCGACTTTGACCGAACGACTGTCCAGCGAATTGTCGCGATTGTCACCCATCATAAAAAAGTGATCTTCGGGGACGGTAAATTCTTCGGTATTATCAAACGGCGCATCGTCGGAAATTTCCAAAATGGGGTGTTTAACGCCCTCCGGCAAGGTTTCGATATACTTTTCAAACCGCAAAGCCTTGCCGTGCGGATCGCGCATGACGTATTCGCCCGCGCTTTGACGGTCGATCATTGTTCCGTTGATATACAAACGCCCTTCCCTGACTTGGATTTTATCCCCCGGCAAACCAATCAGGCGTTTGATGTAATCGGTTTTGTTGTCGGACGGCATTTTGAACACAATCACGTCGCCGCGTTCGGGTTCCGTATAAAAGATTCTGTTTTTGATCAAGGGAATGCTCAGCGGCAAGGAATGGCGGCTGTATCCGTAAGACATTTTGGACACGAACAGATAATCGCCGACAAGCAACGTGGGAATCATTGACCCCGACGGAATGCTGAACGGTTCCACGAAAAAAGTGCGGACAAACAGCGCGATGACGACGGCGTAGACAACCGTTTTCGTCGTTTCCCAAAAACCGCCCTGCGTATTTTTTTCTTCCATTGATCTATCCTTCCTTTTGCGCGCTGATAACGACGAACGCCAAAGCGTAAGGGGGTTCGTCCGTCAAAGACACGTCTATTTTGGCGATATGTCCCGCGGGCGTCAAATCCCGCAACCGTTTCAAAGCGCCGCCCGTCAAACGCATTTCGGGTTTTCCCGTCGGCAGATTGACGCTTTCCATATCGCGCCAGAAAACCCCCTGACGCAATCCCGTCCCCAACGCTTTGGAGCAAGCTTCTTTTGCGGCGAAGCGCATGGCGTAAGCGGACAAGCGACGTTTCCCGACGCGGGAATCGCAAGCCGCCTGTTCGGCGGGCGTGAAAATTTTGTCGCAAAAAGTCTTTCCGAACCGTTCGACGGCTTTTTCAATCCGTCCTATGTCGACCAAGTCCGTTCCCACACCGATAATCATGTCAATCCTGCGCGCGGCGTACGGAACTGATTCCCGGACTGGCGCGCAAAGCCGCCATGATATCGTTCAGATGGCGGACATCGCGAACTTCGACGTCGACCGTCAAGTCGAAAAATCCGAAAGTCCGTTCCAGAATGTTCAGATTGGCGATATTGCCGTGGTTTTTGGCGATCACGTTCGACAACGTCGCCAAACTGCCGGGCTGGTTGACCAAAGCGATGCGCAGACGCGAAACATGGCTTTCGTTCGAAACGACGTCGTCGTTCCACGACACGTCCAACCAGCGTTCGGGTTCCCCCGCGAATTTTTCAAGCGTCGGGCAATCGATTGTGTGAATGGTCACGCCTTTTCCCGTCGTAACGATACCGACAATCCTGTCCCCGGGCAACGGGTGACAGCATTTTGCAAAGCTGATCGCCATACCGGGAATCAGTCCCTTGATCGGGCTTTGTTTTTTACCTTCGACCTTGTCGCCGATTTTTTTGACACCGCGTTTTACGGCGTCAACGGCGCGTTCCAGTCTGGATTTGTGTCCGGGAAACACGGATTCGACAACGTCGTTCGCCGGAATGACGCCTTCGCCCACCGACGCGATCAGGTCTTCAACCGTCGCTTGTTTAAAGTTTGTCAAAACGTTTTCAAGGCTCTGATCGGAATATTCGTAGCCCTCGTTTTTATAGGCGCGCTGCAACATCTGCCGTCCGACTTCCAGATATTGTTCGCGTTTCTGCGCGCGGACGAAACGGCGAATCGCGGCGCGCGCCTTGCCCGTTACGACAAAACGTTCCCATTCCGGCGACGGCGTTTGCGTTTTAGAGGTCAGAATTTCGACCTGATCGCCGTTTGTCAACTCCGTCCGCAACGGGCGGATTTTACCGTTGATTTTCACACCGACGCATTTATTGCCGACCCCCGAATGGACGGCATAGGCGAAATCGATCGCCGTCGCGCCCTTGGGCAAGGAAATCAGATCGCCTTTCGGTGAAAAGCAGAACACCTGATCCTGATACATTTCCATCTTGGTGTGTTCAAGAAATTCCTCGGGATTGTCGGACTGTTCCATGATATCCAGCAATTCGCGCAACCAAGCGAACTGCCGCCCGTCGGTTTTGTAATCGCCCTGTTTGTAACGCCAATGCGCCGCCAAACCGATTTCTGCGATTTCATGCATTTCCCGCGTGCGAATCTGGATTTCGATTTTGTGCTTTTCGGGACCGATGACGCCCGTGTGCAGTGATTTGTAGCCGTTGGGTTTCGGGGTCGAAATATAGTCTTTGTACCGTCCCGGAACCATCGGATATTTTGTATGGATAATACCTAAAACGTGATAGCAATCGGCGACCGTCGGCACGATAATGCGAAAAGCCATAATATCGGACAACTGTTCGAACGTCGCGTTCTGCCGCCGCATTTTACGCCAGATGGAATAAGGCGATTTTTCCCGTCCGGTGACATCGCATTCCACGCCGCAGTCTTTCAAATCGTCTTTCAGCGCGTCGATGATGCGGGCGACCAAATCCCCGCCCTGTTCACGCAGAAACGACAGACGCGTCGTGATCGATTCGTAGGCTTCGGGATACAGTTCCTTGAACGACAGCTCTTCCAGCTCGTTTTTCATTTCCTGCATGCCGATGCGTTCCGCCAGCGGCGCGTAGATTTCCATCGTTTCACGGGCGATGCGCTGACGTTTGGCGGGATCTTTATGGAAGTTCAGCGTGCGCATGTTATGCACGCGATCCGCCAATTTGACCAGCAAAACGCGAATGTCGTCAGACATCGCCAACAACAGCTTGCGGAAATTTTCCGCCTGTTTCGTCTGATCGGACTGCAACTGAATGCGGCTGAGCTTCGTCACCCCTTCGACCAGTTTGGCGACTTCCTCGCCGAACATTTCCTTGATGTCGTCATAGGACGCGGCGGTATCTTCGATCGTGTCGTGCAGCAACGCGGTGACGATTGAAGCGTAATCGAGTTTGTATTCGGTCAGAATGCCCGCGACTTCGACGGGGTGGGAAAAATACGGGTCGCCGGACGCGCGTTTCTGGGAACCGTGCATCTTGCAGGCAAAGACATAAGCCCTGTCCAGCCCTTCTTCATCGACATTCGGGTCATAGGAACGGACGCGTTCCACCAGTTCGAACTGTCTGAGCATGGCGCCCCGCTTTTAGCAAAGATTATTCTTCGGTCACTTCAAACGAACCGGCTTTTTCGACGGCTTCTTCGTTATCGGTCAGATAATCAAAATCGGACATCGCCGCCAATTCGGGATCGGCGGCTTTGACGCTTTCGTCATCGTCGGCGGGGGCTTCGTCTTCTTTAACGTATTTTTGCATGCCCGTCACCAACTCGTCTTCCAGCGCGCCGCAGTCGATTTTGTCTTCGGCGATTTCGCGCAAAGCGACAACGGTGTTTTTATCGTTGTCCCGTTCAATGTTCATCGGAGCGCCTGCGCCGATGTCTTTCGCGCGCTGGGCGGCGACCAACACCAAATCAAAACGGTTGGGGATTTTTTCAACACAGTCTTCTACGGTAACGCGAGCCATCTTTTATACTTTCAAAGTAAGGGTGTACACAAAAAACTTTTGGTTTCCCTTATACCGTCAAAGCCGATGACAATGCAAGCCCATTCTTCGCGCGCGTTTCATTTTTTGCGTCCGCCGCGCTCTGTCCTTAAAATCAGCTTGGCAGAATCGCTTTTTCGTTTTATTCTATGCTTGTTTTCAATTCATAATTTACGAAAGGATATGTTCATGCGTTGCTATGCCGGTGAAAAAATCGCCCTGTTCATTGACGGGTCGAATTTGTACGCCGCCGCCCGCGCTTTGGGCTTTGACATCGACTACAAAAAATTGCTTGATTTCTTTTCGACCAAAGGTCGCCTGATTCGCGCGTTCTATTATACCGCTCTGGTTGAAGATCAGGAATATTCCCCCATTCGTCCGCTGGTCGACTGGCTGGATTACAACGGCTACACGATGGTTACGAAACCGACCAAGGAATTCACGGACGCCATGGGACGCCGTAAAATCAAGGGCAACATGGATATCGAACTTGCCGTCGATTTGATGGAAATGGCGGAAAGCATCGATCACGCCATTTTGTTTTCCGGCGACGGCGATTTCCGCAGTCTGGTTGAAGCCGTCCAGCGCAAAGGCGTGCGCGTGACGGTCGTTTCGACGGTCAAATCACAGCCGCCGATGGTCGCGGACGAATTGCGCCGCCAAGCCGACCATTTCACCGATTTGTCCGATTTGGTCGCCGACATTTCGCGCGGTCCGCAACCGTCCAAAGACGAGCCCGACTTTGTCAAAGAGCAATCCATGCTGTTCCGCGGCGTAGGGGAAAAGACCGACTATGTCCCCTGATTTCGTCTGTCCCGAAAAATCCTGTCGCCGTTGCCCGCGTTTGGCGGATTTTCTGGCGGAAAACAGAAAAAAATATCCCGACTTTTTTAACGCGCCCGTTCCGTCTTTCGGCAATTTGAACGGCGAGCTGTTGATTGTCGGACTGGCTCCCGGATTAAAGGGCGCGAACCGAACGGGGCGACCGTTCACGGGCGATGTCGCGGGAAATCTGCTGTACGACGCTCTGATTAAATACGGCTTTGCGACAGGCGAATACGCCGCCCGCCCCGACGACGGCGTAAAGCTGGTCAACGCGCGGCTGACAAACGCCGTGCGTTGCGTGCCGCCGAAAAACAGCCCGAACGGACAGGAAAAGAAATCGTGCGGGGAATTTCTGGCGCGGGAAATCGCCGCCATGCCGAATCTAAAAGTCATTCTGGCAATCGGCGGACTGGCGCACGAAGTCATTCTGACCGTTCTGAAACAGAAGAAATCAACGTTTAAATTCGCTCATAACGCTTTGCACGCCTTGACTGTGCAGGGACGGACGTTAAAGCTGTTGGATACCTATCATACATCGCGCTACAACGTGAATACGGGCAAACTGACGCCGGAAATGTTCGACAATGTTTTCAATACGTTGTTAGGCGAAATTAAAGCTTAATTCCAAGGATTTTCCTTGTTTGAAATCGAACCGAACAGCCCACCCGTCCGGTTCGGTTTTCTTTTGACCGCCATGTCCGCGCCGTCTGACAACGCCTTGATTCTGGCGGACAAAGACGGGTGCGTCGAAAACAGTTCCGCAAACGACGGTACATCGACGATGCCGAACGATTTCATTTCCGACGGCAAAGCTTGAACCTCCGTTTTACCCAAAGCCCGCAAAGCGTCGATCATATCGTCGGGGGATCCCAGCAAAGCCGCGGCACCGGCATCGGCGCGGTATTCGCGGCGGCGGGAAAAGGCGCAAGTCAGAACGCTTGCCAAAACGCCGAAAACGACTTCAAAGATCTGAACCGTAAAGTAATAGCCCAATCCGCCGTCCGGACGCCGCCGTCCGTTGTCGTCTTTGCTTGAATTAAAGAAAATCGCGACAACGCGCGCAAAGAAAAACACAAACGTGTTCAAAACACCCTGCACCAGCGTCATTGTCACCATATCGCCGTTTTTGACATGCGACATTTCGTGCGCCAGAACCGCGCGGATTTGCGAACGCGTCATGGATTGCAACAATCCCGTCGACACGGCGACCAAGGCGTCATTACGGAACGCTCCTGTGGCGAAAGCGTTGGCGGAACCGTTGTAAATGGCGATTTCAGGCATGCCGACGCCCGCCTTTCGCGATAAATCCCCCACTGTCCGCGTCAGCCATGCTTCGGTTTCGTTTTGCGGATTTGAAATCACGCGCGCGCCCATGGACATTTTGGCAATCGATTTCGACATCAACAGGGAAATCAACGATCCGGTAAAGCCGAAAAACGCCGAAAAAGTCAGTAGTTGCGCATAATCGATCCCCTCCGCCGTCAGCCAGCGATCAACCCCCGTCAAACGCAATAGAATGCCGATGGTCAGCAATACGACAAAGTTGACGCATAAAAACAATCCGATCCGCTTAATCATTGAACACTCCTTTTTCCGTCAGCTCCGATCGCTTTAACGATAAACGTCAGACAAATCAAAGCAAAGCCTATTCCGCAATACAGCGCGAAATGATATGCGGAAAGCGACGCCGTCCGAATATCCGCCCCGCCGATCAAAGCGTGCGATCGGTATGTTTCGTACAATCCGACGGAAACGACGCTGCCCATGGCAATCCCCGTATTACGGAACAACGACAGGACGCCGCTAGCCATACCGGCACAGTCCTTTGGCGTCGCGTTCAAAATGACCGTGTTGACGGACGGTTGAAAAAACGCGTTCCCGACGCCCATCGCGATTTGCATGAGAACCAGCGCCCATACCGCGGCGGTCATGCCCGCAAACGTAAAAGCGAATAACCCCGATCCCAACAGGAACATTCCGAAAAACATACGTTTTTTGGGCGAAAACGCGCCCGTCGTAACCGCCGTAATCAAATAAAACAGCGAAAACGGCAGAATCAGCAATCCCGTCAGTGTCGGCGAATTTCCCAAAACCTCTTGCGAATAAAACGGAAAAATCACCGTGTTCGGATACATTGCCAGATACGAAATCATCAACGCCAGATTACTGAACAAAAAGACAGGTTTTCGAAACAGATGAAAATTGACCAGCGGCGCGGCTATTCGTGTTTCGCAACAAACGAAAAGAGTCATGCACACGACCGCAACAACGGCGCCCATTCCCGTTCGAACCGATATAAGCCCCCAAGACGGTATTTGCGCGATGACAAACAGCAGCGACGCGACGCCGGTCATCAGCAAAACCGTTCCTTTAACGTCAATGCGAACCTTTCCCGTCGCGTTGCCGACCGGTAGAATCCGCAACGCGGGCAACAAGGCGGCGAAAGACAGCAGGCACCCCGGAATGAAAATCGCGCGCCACGACGATGTGTCCAATAAAAATCCGCCGATCGACGGAGCGGTCATGCCCGCCAAATGCGTCACCGCCCCCAAAAATCCCAGAGCTTTTCCGCGACTGCGTCCCTTGAACACCCCCGAAACGATGCTGAACGAATTGGAAATCAGAATCGCCCCGCCGATCCCCTGCACGGTTCGCGCGAACAGCAAAACGGCAAAATCAACAGCCGTGCAGGACAGCAAAGCTCCCGTTCCGAACACGAAGAAACCGCACGCATACAGTTTTCTGCGGCTGACTCCGTCGCCCAGCCTGCCGAAAAAAGCCAGCAGACTGGTCAGAACAATCTGATAGGACAGCATCACCCATTGAACGGCGGACACGGGCAAAGCGAACGCCTGTGAAATTTTGTACAAAGCGATGTTGACGGACGAAAAATCCAACATGCTGATGAAATTGCCGAGCGATGTCACCGCAAAGATCAGCCACTTGACGGCTCTGATGCGCATGAGAGCCTCCGTCAGATTTTTTCGATTTGGAAATCTTCTTCGTATTCGACGTTGTGACGCAATCCGCGGTAATGGTTCAGCCCCAGAATGCGCGACGCGTAATCGATGTTTTTAACCTGCGACTTATACAGATTGATCAATGTTCTTTTTTCGTCGACGCGATCGGAAAAATCGACGTAATGCGTCGGCGCCGCCAAAGTGTTCCAAACCTCATAATAAACCGCCTTTCCTTTAAACGGACGCGTTTTTGCCAGCCGTTTGAACAAACAAGACACGGCGGCGTGATCTTTGTGCATATCCATCGGGTGGGGCATAAAAACATAATCGTATTTTTCAAAATCCAGCGTTGAAAAATCCCTGAAACAATCAATCAGTTTTCCGTCCTCCAGATTCAGCGTTTTAAAGTTTTTAACGGCGTAACGGGACATGACTTCTTCAAATTCTTTTTTGCGGATTTCAATCATTTCCGCCGGTTTTACGGTTGAATCGCCGTGCCGCCCGTCCGTCAGCAGGACGACATCGCATTGAGATCCGTATTTCAGCAAAAAACCGCCGCAGCCGATCGTTTCGTCGTCGGGGTGCGGCGCCAGCAGCAAAACGCGGTCGTCAGGCTTTAATTCCAGCGGACGCGCTTTTTTTAAATCAGGCATATCGTAGCCGTGAATTGTCTTTTGAAACCAGAGTTTCAGCTTTTTCATTCCCATGACGTTTCCTTTCCGTTTCGGTTGTTTGAAAAATATCAAAAGATTTCGCTTTTTTCAATAAAGGCTTAATTTTTTCAGACTATTCTACGAAAAAATTCCGAACAAAAAATCGTTTTATGAAAGGTTGACGACTATGAAAAAAATTTTGCTGGCTACGGTTTTCGGATTGACCGCCTTTTCCGCGCAGGCGCAGGAAAAGGTCGCAGACAGCCGTTCGACAACGCCGATGGCGGATATGACGAATCCTTTTTACATTACCGAACGCGGCTTTATGCTCGACTCCCGCATCGGCTACGGTCGCGAAAAACTGAACGCTTCCATCAACGCCCCCGTTCGCCAGACGGGATACCCGTTTTTAACGAACGCGCACAGTCTGAAAGCGTCGGAAACGTTGACCTACGGCATTACGGGAACTTGGGCGGTGTACGGATCTCTGGGCTATGACTGGACAAAGAAATACGGCGCGTCGTCTTTTAACGAATGGGATTGGACGATCGGCACGAAAATCAATACGATCGAAGACGCCTGGCGCGTTCAAATCGGTGCGGACGTGACGTGGTCCGACTATTCCAAATGGAAAAAAGTTAAAAACGAAGATCGGAAAGACACGCATTTGTATCTGATGGCAGGGACGGAAACCGGCGATATGGCATCGTCGCTGTCGGTAAAGCCGATGAGGTCGCCGCGTGCGGC
>OQVL01000302.1_pt1 | contig 24400 bp, 22 predicted proteins | sample 1691501 | NCBI WGS metagenome assembly OQVL01 (sample SAMN03418253, study PRJEB22391) | human gut metagenome | biome: human-gut; feature: organic feature; material: feces | host: Homo sapiens | place: Tanzania | collected 2013-01 | reverse complement strand
AAATAAGTATGCTGATATTTAGATGGAAAGATTTTATAAATGGAAATTCAGGTTATAGATTAGGTGTGTCATCAAATATTAATCCGAATAGTATAGCCTGGTTATATGGTTTTTTAGCTATAGTTTTTTTGATTTATGCTAAACAAAATAAAATATATTATATATTTTATTTTATATGTTTTGTTTTTATTTTATTTACTGGTTCTAAAAATGGTATTATTTGTGCTATTCTTCCGATTTTTTATTGGGGAATTTTAGCCTTAAAAGATGTTAATTTGAAAACGCTTATTACTGTAATTGTATTATCATTTCTTTTTTGGAAATTAATACAAACAATTCCGTTGTTGTATACATTGATTGGAAGTAGAATAGATCAGTTTTTTGCAGCCTTCGGTTTTGAAAAAAATAATGGAATTGTTGCAGATGCTGGCTCAACATTGAAAAGATTAGATATGATTAAAGTAGCAATTTCAATGTTTTGGAAAAAACCTTTATTTGGATGGGGGATAGGTTCTTTTGCGAAATATTCTGGTTTTGGATATTATTGTCATAACAATTATATGGAAATATTGGTGTCTGGAGGGATATTTCTTTTTCCTATAATTTATGGTTATATATTGTATTTATTATTGATTACTATAATTAACATAAAAAATAATAAAAATCTTGAAATAGCATTATTTATGATAGTATCAAATTTATTATTAGATTTGGGAAGTGTAGATTTCTATGGACGTTTTTTATATTATTTTAAATATATGATAGCGGTAGCTTTCCTAATATATTATAGATGTCAGAAAACAAAGGATGGAGGTACTGAGGTTGAATAAATATTGTGTTATTGCCGTATATTTTGGAAAATTTCCACAATATATAAATTTATGGATGAAAAGTTGCAGTTTAAATCCAACAGTTGATTTCTTGATTATAACAGATCAAGTTATCGATAATCCATATGATAATATAAAAGTAATACCAATGACTCTTGAAATAATGAAAAAAAGAGTTCAAGAAAAAATTAATATTTCGAATGTTTCTTTAGATTTTCCATATAAATGTTGTGATTTTCGACCAGCTTTTGGAGTGATATTTGATGACTATATTGAAAAGTATGAATATTGGGGACATTGTGATTTTGACATGATTTTTGGCAATTTAGATAAGTTCTTTAATGAGAAACATATAGAGCAATATGATAAATTTTTGACGCAAGGACATTTATCAATGTATAGAAATACTAGGGAAATCAATGAAAGATATAGGGGTTCTGGTGGAAAAAGAAACTATATAACTGCGTTTACCACAAGCAAAAGTTGCATTTTTGATGAGAGCTGTGGAATAGTAGGAATCTATTTGGAAAATAAATTCCCTATGTATAAAGAAAAAGTTTTTGCAGATATTACACCAATACATCATAGATTTACTCTCTCAGAGAGTTCATCTGTCGGAGCTACATGCAAAAATTATTATAATCAAATTTTTTCTTGGCAGAATGGTTCTGTTTATCGAGAATATTATGATGATGGTAAAATTTTACGTGATGAATTTATTTATATTCATTTTCGCTCTCGACCTGATTTCGATGATAGTAGTGTTATAAATAATGATAGTTTTTACATTACACCAAATGGGTTTGAAGTGAAGAATGAACCAACAAATTTGGAAATTATAAATAGATTAAATGGATATAGTAGATGTCGCGAATTGATTGAAAATATATCAAACAAATTGAAAATAAATGAGTTGAAGTATCATTTAAGGAAGATAATTTAATAATGGATGAGATAACTGATTTAAAACAAAAAACTGCAATAGCAACGAAATTTTCAACGTATGCGGAAATTATCTCGAAATTAATGACACCATTAATAAATATTATATTAGCAAGGATTTTAACTCCAAAAGATTTTGGTGTAGTTGCAACTGTTACAATGGTTACAAGTTTTGCAGATATATTTACAGACGCTGGATTTCAAAAATATATAATGCAACATGAATTTCAGAGTGATACTGATTTAGAAAATCAAACAAATGTTGCATTTTGGACAAATTTCTGTATGTCGCTAATCATATGGATATGTATAGCTTTATATTCGGGTGATATATCAAAGTTAGTAGGAAATGAGGGGTTGGGAGGAGTTATAATAGTATCTGGATTATCTCTTCCTTTAACATCCTTTTCAAGTATACAAATGGCAAGATATAAAAGAAGTTTTGATTTTAAAACACTTTTATATATACGTGTGGTTTCATCTATTCTACCTTTAATCGTTACGGTACCACTAGCATTGGCTACTCGAAGTTATTGGGCTCTTATTTTAGGTACTTTAGTTGGTAATATTGTAAATGCAGTGCTTCTAACTATTAAATCTGAATGGAAACCAAAATTATATTATAATATTAAAATCTTTAGACAAATGTTTTCATATAGTTGGTGGATTCTACTTGAATCAATAGCTTTATGGTTTGCATCGTATATTGGAACATTCATTGTAGGAATGAAATTATCACAATATTATGTTGGTATATATAAAACATCTATAACAACAGTAAACCAAATAATGAATTTGATTATAGCGTCCACATCTTCACCTTTGTTTGTAGCATTAGCAAATTTAAAAAATAATAATAAAAAATTAAAAAGAACATATATGGACTATATAGAAGCTATTTCAATTTTTGTAATACCTTTAGGAATAGGAATTTTTGAATATAAGGATTTAGTTGTAAAAATATTGTTGGGTTCACAATGGAATGAGGCAGCGGATTTTATAGGATTATGGGCAGTTATATTTTCTTATAGTGTTGTTTTAGGTACATATTGTAATGGATTATATAATGCTATAGGTAAGACTTTTTTATCATTTGGTTCTCAGGTTTTACAACTTATAGTTTTAATTCCGATTTTAATTTGGGCGGTTAATATTGATTTTACACATCTTTATATTGCTAGATCTGTCGTTAGAATAGAGCTTATTTTAGTACAATTAATTATTATGAAAATCGTGTTTAAATTTTCAATAATTGAACAAATAAAGATTATTATACCGTCTACATTGTGTAGTTTATTAATTATTTTAATTGGACATATAACACATTTAAATACATCAAATATAATTATTGAAATTATTTCTGTTATGATTTGTATAGTGGGATATTTTGGCTTATTTATTTGTTTTTTCAAAGATAAATTTATACAGGCATTAGAAACTCTGGGTATAAAAAATTTATAATACGAGGAAATATATTTTAGTAATTAATCCTATATATAGATGATTCGAGGGTCAAAAGGTCATTTTAATATTAATTGTGTCAATTGTATTAAAATTGAGTAATGAAATTGATAAAACCTAAGTTATTTCATAAGCTATTTATCAACTAATTGTTTGTAATTCAAGAACAATTAAAACAATTGTTTATGCCTATACCTTTTGACCCTCATATCATATAGATAACAGGGAGGAAAAAACTTTGAATAAACGTTTTGAAAATTTTAATAAACAAAATAGATTATCGAATTTTGAACTATTAAGAATATGGGCAATGCTTATGATTATCGGAGCTCATTTGGCTTGTCATGGAATACAGCATTGTGAGGATGCGAATGTGGCTAATATAATATTTTATCAAGGTAGTTTGCTTAATAAAATATTTACATCTGCGTTAAATGTTGGCGGTGAAGTTGGAGTTGCCATTTTTTTTATGTTAAGTGGATATTTCCAAGCTTATAATAGAAAAATTAGATCATTAAGGAAAATTATTCTTGAAAGTATATTTTATGGATGGACTAATGTGATTTTTTTTGTTATTTTAAAATTATTAGGAATGCATACATTAGATTTTCAATCAGCTTTTTTTTATCTTGTAAAGCTTTTCTTTAATCCTATTAGTGGTGGTGCATGGTGGTTTATATCATCATACATTTTATTAATTATTTTATCGCCTTATATAAATAAAATTCTGCTCAAGTTAAATGATAGAGGGTGGATGATTTTTCTCATAGGGGTTTGGTTATTATGGTATTCTATTGGACATGTTGATAGATCATCTTATTATTTTATCCAGAGAAGCATTTTATTTTACTCATTAGGGGCATATTATAGGTTAAAATCAAAAAAAGGAAAAATACATAATATATTTTCATTGTTGTTTATTATTGTTGTAATGTGGGGGATTGGAGCATTCTTTTTTTACTTAATTTCAGTATATTCAGGACAAGAAAATATAAGAATGAAAGTTTTATCGAATTTCATTGATATTTTAAAAACATCTTTTATAGTTCCTATATGTGCCTATTTGCTCTTTTCGATTTTTGCAAAGTGGAATTTAAAAACCACTAGATGGATTAATGTTTGTGCACAAACAACTTTAGGAATATATTTGATTCATGATTCTGTAATTTTTAGAAATTTTATTTGGTATGAATTAATTAAAGTGGATACTGTTTTATATAAAAGTGTTTTGTTTCCTATATATGCAATTGTAACAATATTTGGTGTGTTTTTTATATGTTCAATTATTGATTTATTTAGAATAAAATATATTGAGCCTAAAATGATTAACTTTGTAGATAAATTATGTATGAAATACAATAAAAATCTCTTAATTTAGAATTATAATGAGGATTAAATATATGAAAAAAAGGATAGAATGGATTGACTTGGCAAGAGGTTTTGCCATATATTTAGTTATTTTAGGACATACAATTCAATTTATATTTCCAGAAGAAAAATTTATCTTTAGGATAATATATTCTTTTCATATGCCTTTATTTTTTATACTTTGTGGGTGTACTTTTCAAATTAGAAATGATCAAACATGTTTAGATTTAATAAAAAAGAAAATTATATCATATGGAAAACCCTATTTTATTTTTGTGATTATTGATTTGATTGGAATGTTTATAAAGTGCTTAAAATATGGTGTATTTTCTGTGAACGTAAAAGCATTATTTTGTACTGTTTTTATGACATACGATAGCTTGTTTTCAGAATTATGGTTTTTTCCTTGTTTGTTTATAGCAGAGATTATTTTATACTTTGTTTATAAATATATTTCCAATATAAGGGTGCGTATAATAGCAGTTATATTGATAGCATTTTGCGGTTATTTTATTAATACTACAGGTATTCTGTTACCATTACAGTTGGATGTTGCAATGTTTGTTCAGTTGTTTATTTTTGTAGGGGTTGAGACGAAACAATTTAATTACAATATTGGTTTAATAAAAGAATTGATATTTTTATTTATTTTTTTGAGTATAAATATATATATTTTTTCTGTTGGCGGTATTGTTGATGGGGTATATAAATTAGATGTATATAATCCTATTCTATTTATTATAACTGGGATAACAGGAACTATGAGTTCAATTGTTGTTATTAAAAAAATGGCGAAAGCTCATGTGAAATTATTTCTTAAAATAGGGCGCAATAGTGCATATATTTATGGACTGCATTATTATCTTTTAAGAATTTGTTGTAAGTTTACAGAAAGAATGCATTTTGGTGTGAAATATTTTAATATTATTTTTACATTTTTATTGTCTTTTATTTTAATGATTATTACAGAAATGATTATTGATATAATTCAATTGGCAGAAAATACATTGGTGCCATACACAATTAAATTGTTAAGAGGTAGGAATGAAAAAAATAATTGTTTATAATTCAGCAATTGAGTCGACCTTAGCTAAACTTATAAATGAAAAACAGATACTTGTGAGGCTGTTTACAGGCGCCTGACATCAATGTGATCAAAATAGCGTCAACTTAAGCAAAAATAAGGCATAATCATGGCACACATAATTTAATATTTAACATGAAAATTTTCAAGAAACTATATTGAAATTTTTATTTGTAAATAATGGCGTACTTTTCCAGCGCCTTTTAATTAAAGTGGTCTCCGCCACATTGTGCCTGACACCATTAAATTTCTAATAGTACTAGAATTTATGCTAATATCTTTGCGATAAGGTAAAACAAAAGAAAATACTTTATCGCAAAGAAAGAAAAATGAGCAGTGAACAAGGCAGAGCAAAAAATTTGAAAAAAAACATATTGTAGAATGCAATAAGATTTAAAACAAATATTATCCCAACTTGTTTTCAAGATTCGTCAATGTAAATGATCCACGAAATTAGAGTTATATTGATTATCACGTAAAAGTCATGCTGGGAACTCCGTATTATAAATGCATAGGTGAGGTTTTGAGATTGTAGAAAATGACGCGTCAATTTAATGATGATAGAGTGGTAGAAAACCTATTTTCTTTCATGAGAGAAACAACAAAAGATTTTCTTCCAAAGTTTACAAGTGCCTGAAACTTTAAATGTGATAGTTTTTCTTGAATGATTAGAGAAAATATGTAAATATGGAAATAATCAGAAGGAGGATGGTATATGAAAAGATATTTTGGATTACAACTTCATATCACAGATTTATGTGATCAAAAATGCTGTCACTGCTATATATATTCCAATAATAAATCTGAAATAATGGAAGGATTGGAGTTTGATAAGATAGTTCTAATAATTAATAATTTTTTGGAATTCTGTGATAAATATGGTGTTCTTCCGCATATATTTGTGACTGGCGGAGATCCACTGTTACATAAAGATATATGGGCTATTTTAGAATATCTTTTTAAGAATAATGTAAAGTTTTCAATATTGGGAAATCCATTTCATCTTACAAATGCTACTTGTATCAAACTAAAAGAACTTGGGTGCTATCAATATCAGATGTCATTGGATGGTTTACAAGTTACACATGATAGTATTAGAAAATCTGGTTCGTTTAATAAAACTATTGAAAAATACAATCTTCTACGAATTAATGGGATAAGAACTGCTGCAATGACAACGGTATCCAAATATAATATTTCAGATATTCCAAAACTAATACAAATTGTTGTGGATAATAAAATTGATTGCTTTGCCTTTGCAAGATACTGTCCTAAATCAAAAGATGAGATACAACAAATTGTTAGCCCGCATGAATATAAAAAGCTACTTAGCGACTGTTGGAACATGTTTAGAAAGAATATTAATTCACAAACAGTTTTTTGTTTAAAGGATCATTTGTGGATTCCTTTTTTAGATGAAATAGGACAGTTAAAAATAATTCACAATAGTGAAAATTATATATTAGACGGATGTAACTGTGCTATTGCACATATGACTGTTTTACCTAATGGAGATATTTATGCTTGTCGCAGGTTTGAAAGTAAAGTCGGAAATGCTTTGGTGGATAAATTTTCAGATGTATATGTAGGTAATGGTATGGAAGAATATAGACATTACGATAAATTTCAAGCTTGTTCTTCATGCAAATATCTTTATTATTGTAGAGGATGTCCTGCGGTCATGGCTGATATAAGTGGTGATTTTTACAGCCCAGATCCACAGTGTTGGATTTTTAAGGAGAAGATTGATGGGTGAACTTATTGCTAACAATTTGAGTGAATTGATTTCTATAGTGGATGGAATATATCCAATGGGAGATTATTTATTATGGTATAGAGGACATTTGGATAAAACATGGGAATTGATTCCATCAATAAAAAGAAATAAAAAATATAGTGATAATGAAATAAAGATGAATTGTGATTTTTATATGAAGGCTAGTGTAGCGTTAAAAGAAAAACCGGACCATTTGTATTATCCAGGATGGATATCTATAATGCAACACTATGGATTGCCAACAAGACTTTTAGATTGGACAAGATCTTTATTCGTGGCTTCTTTTTTTGCAACTTATAATTATGAAGAGTATAAGAATGTTGATGGATGTATTTGGTTATTTCGCCCAGGTCAATTAAATGAGATAGAAGGAATTGGAAAGATAATTCCTTCTATGGATTCGGATGTTATCAATAGATTAATAAGGGGGGCCTTCCCTCAAGTGGGTAATAAACAAAGTACTGATAAAATATATGCTTGTTATCCGGTCGAAAACAATATGAGAGTGTATGTACAACAATCAGCATTTACTGTTCATGATTCAGATAGAAAGTTAGAAGAAATTAAAAGTGAGAATCTATTATTTAAAATTATTATACCTTATGAAGCAAAGGCTTCTTTTATAAGAGAACTAAAGATTTGCGGAATAACGATAAAGAATATTTACCCAGATGCAGAACATATTGCAATTGAACTAAAAAAATACTATGGAGAGGAGAAAAAATAATGGACGTGATTTTGAAGTCAAAGTTTTGGAATGACAAGATTGTATATGAGAAGAAAAATACTGCACAGAGTTATTTAGGAAACATTCATAAAGAAATAGCAGACTATGCAACAGAATGTGGTGGAGATGGCTCTTGTTCAGCTTCTAGTTGTAGTATATCTTCATGTTCAAGTTGTGCGGTTGCAGAATAGGAAGGAGTATTCTATGTATAAAGCATTTAAAATGGATTTATCGGATTTTTCTCAAAGTGATATTATGGATTTTTATTCACTTGGACAGGAAACTTTTAGTTCACAGAAACAATATGTCAGAAATAGTCTTGACAAATATTTATCTCCTGAAGGAGTATTACAAATCAGCGAAGTGGAGAAAGAGTGGTTTCCGTCTATAAAAGCTGACGTGTTTCTATCACATTCTCATAAGGATGAAAAACAGATTGTAGCTTTTGCTGGGTATCTTAGTTATATTGGTATTACAGCATTTATAGACTCATGTGTTTGGGGATATGCGAACGATTTATTGAGGCAGCTGGATAATGCTTATTGCGTGCAATATAATAAGCCAAACGGTGGTTATATTTATGATTACGATAAAAGGAATGAATCGACAGCAGTGATTCATACACTGTTAAATGGTGCTCTCTTAAAAATGATTGACAGTACAGAATGTCTTATGTTCATTGATACACCTAATTCTATCAGGATGAAGGATGTCTCAAATGGTGTGACAAATTCAGGATGGATTTATAGTGAGCTTCTGATGTCTAAATATATCTGTCCAAAAGTACCTAATAGATTAATGCATAATTGCAGATTTGATGAATCATATTCTGCCTTTAATTTACTGGTTGATTATGATGTTGATATTACGCATTTAATCAATCTTTCGTTTGATGACATTTTGAAGGCGCAAAATGGAGATAGTTGCAAAGGAACGGATATACTTGATAGATTGTATTTAAAACGAAAATCGTAGGGGTGATAATATGCTTGAAAAGAAGATAAAGCATTTGGAAATGATAGAATCGGTTATTGAAAGAATGGCTAGAAATTCGTTTCAGTTAAAGGGCTGGACTATGACGTTGGTGTCTGCAATTATTGCACTTTCCGCAAAAGATGCTGATCATAGGTTTATTATTTTCGCGATATTGCCGGTTATAGGATTTTGGCTATTAGATTCTTTTTATTTGCAGCAAGAGAGAAAATTTAGACTACTTTATAAGAATGTTGTTGCGAAAGATGAGAATGATATTGATTTTAGTATGGATGTAAGCATGGCAAATGGTACTGTAGAAGAGATTAAGCGCTTATGCTTCTGCAGATGTTTGTTTTCTGCGTCTGAAATATGGTTCTATTGGATTATCACAGTAGCAGTCATAGCATTGATTATTGTTATTAATATATGGTAGTGCAAATTATACAGGACTAAATAATAGTATGAATAACATTAAAGGAATTTACGAGCACGCCAACCGCTGGGAAGCGCGGTTCAAGGTAGGTGTGGATGAAAAAACCGGGCGGGCGAAGTACCGCTCTGTATATGCGAAGTCGCGTGATGAGGTCATAGCAAAGAGGAATGCTATCCTTGGTGAGCTCTTTGAGGCTTCCAAGGTGGCTGCTTCAGGGCAGATGAATCTGCTGATTCTCGGGGCAGGGATGCTTGGCAGAGATGTATATGATATCGCTGCTTCGCTTCGTTTGTTTAAGAAAATCAGCTTTTTGGATGATGCGGCCGTGGGTGATGATATCATCGGCAAATGCAGTGATTTGTTCAAGTTCAGGGATGAGTATCCGATTGCATTTATCGCGATTGGTGATAATTCTCTTAGGAAGAAGTATGCCGCGCTCCTGAGGGAGTATCATTTCCTTATTCCAAGCATTGTTTCTCCGGCTGCTAATATTTCGCCTGGAGCTGTACTAGGTGATGGTGTCGTGATTTTGCCTATGGCGCGTGTGGGGGAGGCTTCAATAGGCGATTTCTCCATCATTGCTTCAAACGGTGTGGTGAGCTCTGGCGCAAGGGTTGGCAGTTTTAGCCATATTGATTGTGGTGCCATTGTGCAGCAGAGGGCACACGTGAAGGAAAGCACGTGGGTCAGAAGTGGGGAGATATATGGAGATAAACTTTAAATTGTATTTTACAAGGCAATCCGCTATACTAGTATTAAGTATAGCGGATTATTTTTCGGAGGTATTTCTATGAAGCTTAAAACAGGACAAAAGTGCGCATTTGGATTTGGCGCATTCGGAAAAGATATTGTGTATATGCTTATTTCATCGTATTTGCTCTACTACTACAATGTAGTGCTTGGGATGAGCAGTGTGTTTATCGGTACGGTGATGATGGCGGCGAGGATTTTTGATGCATTCAATGACCCGGTGATGGGTATTATCGTAGCAAAGACACGTACCAGGTGGGGCAGGTTTAGACCTTGGATTTTTGCCGGAACGGTGCTCAATGCCGTGATAATCTATGCTTTATATGCCACTCCTGAGTCTATGGGGGATTCAGCGCAGAGAGTGTGGCTTACGGTGTTTTACTTTGCATGGGGCATTACATATACGCTTATGGATATTCCGTTCTGGTCTATGATTCCCGCAATCACTGAGCCGGGCAGCGACAGGGAGCAGCTTACATCGCTTGCGAGGACATGCTCTGGCATTGGAGATGCTATCCCTACGGTGCTCACGATGACAGTGGTGCCTATTCTTGGTGCAGGAAGCTCTATGGCTGACTACAGGATTGGATTTAAGTGGTGGGCGCTTATTATAGCGATAGTATTTGTGATTTCTGAGCTTGTATGTGTGGCATGTGTGCCTGAAAGACCGGTTGCCTGTGATGAGAAGCCGGGAAAGATATCCGACATGTTTAAATCTTTATTTAAGAATGATCAGGCCATGACTGTTGTGGTCTCAATCATTCTCGTGTATACATCACTCAATATCTGTGGCAACCTAGTACTTTATTTCTTCCAGTTTGATGTGGGAAACGAGGGCGCATATTCTATATTTGCTGCAGTTGCTTTTGCAGCACAGGTGCTTGTCATGATGGTTATACCGCTGCTTCGCAAGAGATTCAGCAAAAGCCAGCTTTTTATATCAGGATTTATTATTCAGATAGCAGGCTTTGCGGTGATACTTATCATGGCATTTGCAAAGCTCTACACGCCGCAGAGCTGGTACATACTCTGCCTGCCGGGTATTTTGATTTATCTGGGGTATGGTATGCTCAATGTTATCATGACTATATTTCTTTCAGATTCTGTTGATTATGGTGAGGTGATGAATGGTACGAGAGAGGAGTCGGTCATTTTCTCAATGCAGACATTTACGGTAAAGCTCGCTTCCGGTGTGGCAGTATTTCTGGCTGGGCTGGTGGTTGACTGGATTCATCTGGATACCGCGGCTGCAGTACAGACACAGGATACACTTGATGCTCTTCGTATGTGGATGACGATTCCGTCTGTTATCCTGCTCATCGTGGGCATATTTGTATTTAAGAGGTTTTATAAGCTGGATGATACAAGGATGGAAGAAATTAAATCCAAGCTTAATTAAAAGTTGCTGTCTGATTGATAAAAGAAGGTCGAAAATAAAATGAAAAAACGAATAATTAATTATAGACTTAAGATTGACAATCTGCTTGCCAATCCTGATAAGATATCAAAAGAAGAGTGGAAGGCAATACTGCAGGAACACCTGACACAAATAGCCTTCTTCCAGCATGAGCGCCTCGTGCACCTCATAGTGACAGTAACCTTTGGCATACTCACCATGATGTCAATAATTGCATCTATCATGATAAGCAACCCAATGCTTCTTGTACTTACACTGTTATTCTTAGTGCTGTTGGTGCCATATATCATGCACTACTATACACTGGAAAATGAAGTGCAGAAGATGTATAACCAATATGATGAGATATTGAATCATTTAAAATAAGGAAACATCTGTACATAAAAAAGTGGAAAGTTATCAAAGACAGAACCCGGCGCAGCCGGGGCTTTTGCCATTAACCGCATATACGAAGCTGCTTAGAGTCTGTAGAATTGCATACGAAAACCAACAACGCCCATGCATGGACGCATGGGCGAGGTGTTATGCGCCATGGACGGCGCATAAAAGCCGGTTGTGTCAAAAAGCCACAACCGGCATATGCAATTCGTACAGACACTTAGCAGCGTAGTTCATGCGGGAAAGGGCAGAAAGCCCCGGCTGCGCCGGGTTCGTCCCACTAGCAACAACAGTGCAATTCTCTTACTTCTTAAGCTTCTTCTGTGCCGTAGAAAGCATCAGCTTAATACGGTTCAGCTGGTTCACCTCAGAAGCACCCGGATCATAATCGATAGCCACGATATTGGCATCCGGATGATCATGTCTGATTCTCTTTATAACCCCCTTACCCACAATATGGTTCGGTAAGCATGCAAAAGGCTGTGCACAGATGATGTTTGTAACCCCCTCATTGATGAGCTCAAGCATCTCACCTGTCAAGAACCAACCCTCACCGGTCTGATTACCGCAAGAAACGATAGGAGAAGCATACTTTGCGAGATCCTGCACGTGAGCGGTTGGCTCAAAATGCTTGCTCTTAGCCAGCTCATCCCTTGCATCCTTTCTGAGCCACTCGAAGAAGGCGATAAGTCGGTTGTTCATAAACTTAGCTTTCTTAGAAGCACCGAGATAGTCAGCCTTGAAATTCGTGTTGTAGCAGCAGTAGAGTAAGAAATCAGTCAGATCAGGCACTACAGCCTCGGCTCCTTCAGCTTCGAGCAGGTCAACCACATAGTTGTTTGCTGCAGGCAGGAATTTGACGAGAATCTCACCGACTACGCCGACACGCGGCTTAACCTCATCTGTCATAGGCAGATTGTCGAAATCCCTTATGATTTCGCGGCACATCTTCTTGTATTTCTTGTGAGAGAGCATCTTTGTGTTGCCGACAAAGTCGATGACTCTCTTTTTCCACTTCTCATGGAGTGCATTGGCACTTCCCGGCTCTTTCTCATAAGGACGTACCCTGTAGAGACAGCGCATAAAGATATCACCAAACTCAAGCGCATACAGTCCGTGCTGGATGAGGCTTGGAGTAAACTTAAAGCCCGGGTTTTTCTCGAGACCAACCATGTTGATTGAGATAACAGGCACATCAGGATATCCGGCCTTTTCGAGGGCTCTTCGGATAAATCCGATGTAGTTTGTTGCACGGCATCCGCCACCTGTCTGTGAGATGAGGATGGCTGTGTGTGTCATATCATAGTTGCCTGATTTGACGGCTGCCATAATCTGTCCTACGACAATGAGTGAAGGGTAGCAGGCATCGTTGTTTACGAACTTAAGTCCCACGTCCACACATTCCCTTGCAGGGATATCCGGTATGACCATATTGTAGCCGGCTGCCTTAAAGGCTGGCACGAGAAGGTCAAAGTGTATAGGTGACATCTGAGGGCAGATGATGGTGTAGTTGTCCTTTTTCATCTGCTCGGTGAATACAACACGCTCGTAGTTAGACGGTTTTAAGTCACGCTTTTCATGCTTGGTTTCCTTGACTCTTATGGCGGCAAGGAGCGAGCGGATACGGATTCTTGCTGCGCCCAGGTTGTTTACCTCGTCGATCTTCAGGCAGGTGTATATCTTGCCTGAGCCTGTCAGGATATCGTTTACGCAGTCGGTTGTGACAGCATCGAGACCGCAGCCAAACGAGTTGAGCTGGATTAAGTCAAGGTCATCACGGGTTTTTACAAAGTTGGCTGCTGAGTACAGTCTGGTGTGGTACATCCACTGATCCATGACGATGAGAGGTCTCTCAAGCTCGCCCAGATGGGATACTGAGTCCTCTGTCAGCACACAGATGCCATAGCTTGTGATGAGCTCAGGGATACCGTGGTTGATTTCCGGGTCCACATGGTACGGACGGCCTGCGAGCACGATTCCACGACGTCCGGTGTCCTCCATGTAGTCGAGCACTTCCTCGCCCTTTCGCTGTATCTCAAGCCTTGTCATGGCAAGCTCCTTCCAGCCTGCGGCTACCGCATCACGAATCTGTGACTCAGGCAGATTGAAATCGCCCTTTGAGAAGGTGGCAACAAGCTGCTGTGAGATAGTTTCCTCACTCTCAAATGACATAAACGGATTTATGAATTTAACCTCGCCTGAGGTAATCTCGTCCACGTTGTTTTTGATATTCTCAGAGTATGATGTGACAATAGGGCAGTTGTAGTGATTGTTTGCATCAGGAAACTCCTTGCGCTCATATGGCACTGCCGGGTAGAAAATAAAATCTACATTTTGTTTTATGAGCCAGCTTATATGACCATGTGTGAGCTTTGCAGGGTAGCACTCTGACTCACTTGGGATGGAGTCGATACCCATCTCATAAATCTTTCTGGTAGACTGTGGTGACAGCACTACAGAAAAGCCGAGACGTTTGAAAAATGTAGCCCAGAACGGATAGTTCTCGTACATATTCAAGGCTCTTGGAATGCCGACTGTACCGTGTGGAGCATCCTTTGGGTCAAGTGGCTCATAGTCAAATATACGCTTGTTCTTGTATTCAAAAAGATTTGGGATGTTATCCTTGTTCTTCTCCTTGCCCAGACCCTTTTCACAGCGGTTTCCTGTGATGTACTGTCTGTTGTCGGAGAATTTGTTTATAGTTAAAAGACAGTGGTTGGTACAGCCCTGACAGCGTGCGAGCTTTGTGGTGTAGGTGAGCTCGTTTATCTGGTCGATTGTGAGCATTGTTGTCTTGTAATCAGCCTCATGGCGCTCGCGTGCGATGAGTGCGGCACCAAAGGCACCCATGATACCTGCGATATCAGGCCTTGTGGCATGTACACCTGCAATTTTTTCAAAGCTTCTAAGAACGGCATCATTGTAGAATGTACCGCCCTGGACTACGATATTTTCACCGAGGTCGCTTGCATCAGACAGCTTGATAACCTTGAAAAGAGCATTCTTTATAACTGAGTAGGCAAGTCCTGCTGATATATCTGCGACAGATGCGCCCTCCTTTTGGGCCTGCTTTACCTTTGAGTTCATGAAAACCGTACATCTGGTTCCGAGGTCGATAGGATTCTTTGCAAAAAGGGCTTCCTTTGCAAAATCCTGAACTGAGTAGTTTAAGGACTTTGCGAAGGTCTCAATAAATGAGCCGCAGCCTGAAGAGCAGGCCTCGTTGAGCTGTACTGAATCGACAGTCTGGTTCTTTATCTTGATGCACTTCATATCCTGTCCACCGATATCGAGGATACAGTCTACCTTTGGATCGAAGAATGCTGCTGCGTAGTAGTGGGCTACAGTCTCAACTTCGCCGTCGTCCAATTTTAAAGCAGCCTTTAATAAAGCCTCTCCGTAGCCTGTAGAGCAGGAGTGCACGATGTGTGCATCCTCAGGAAGCTTTGCGTAAATCTCCTGGATAGAACGGATGGCTGTCGCGAGAGGGCTTCCGTTGTTGTTGCTGTAGAATGAGTATAAAAGGTCTCCGTCCTCGCTTACGAGAGCGATTTTGGTGGTGGTTGAGCCTGCATCTATTCCGAGATAGCAGTTGCCCTTGTATGTAGAAAGGTCACCTGTCTTTACGTGATTGTTGCCGTGACGCGTTGTAAATTCATCGTAATCAGCCTGATCCTTAAAAAGAGGCTCCATACGTGCCACCTCAAATTCCATCTTTATGCCGTTTGAGAGGCGGTCGATTAAGGATGAGAGTGTGGTGACAGAGTTGTCTTTATAGTTTAATGCAGAGCCTATTGCTGCAAACAGATGAGAGTTCTCAGGAACGATAGTGTGCTCGTCATCGAGATTTAAGGTTCTGATAAATGCTGATTTAAGTTCTGACAAAAAGTGCAGAGGACCGCCAAGGAAAGCAACATGTCCCTTGATTGGCTTACCGCAGGCGAGGCCACTGATAGTCTGGTTTACCACGGCCTGAAAGATTGAAGCGGATAAATCCTCGCGTGTGGCTCCCTCATTGATGAGAGGCTGGATATCTGTTTTGGCAAATACTCCACAGCGGGCTGCGATAGGGTAGATGGCCTTGTAGCTTTTTGCGTATTCATTTAGTCCTGTAGCGTCTGTCTGGATGAGAGAAGCCATCTGGTCGATAAATGAGCCTGTACCGCCGGCACATATGCCGTTCATACGCTGCTCCACGTTACCGCCCTCGAAGTATATGATTTTGGCATCCTCGCCACCTAGCTCTATTGCCACATCGGTCTGTGGAGCATAGTGTGTGAGTGCGGTAGATACAGCTATAACCTCCTGTACGAATGGCACCTCAAGGTGCTTTGCAAGAGTGAGTCCGCCGGAGCCTGTTATCATAGGACAAACTGAAAGGTCACCTGTCTTGTCGTAGGCCTTTCTGATAAGGGACTCAAGTGTCTCCTGGATATTTGCAAAATGACGCTCATAATCGGAAAAGAGGATATTGTCATCGGCGTCAAGAAGTGCAATCTTGACGGTTGTTGAGCCGATATCAATGCCCAACTTATGTAAGCTGTTATTTTCCATAGTGGTTCCTCCATAATGTATTACTTATATATTTTTATATATCTTTCTTCTTATTAAAATATATAATTGTTCTATTATTATCAAAACAGAGATTATTATACGACAGATATCGACAAATTACAATGACTATAATTATAAAGAATTTGTGAATAATTCGCTGTCTCGTTGACAAAGTATGATTTAACTATCATAATAAATTTTGTAATAACCGCTGCCCTTTGCACTATAGTGTAAAAGGCAGCAATAATATGACAGGAGGATGCAGATACGTGGTTTTATTGCATCAAAACCATGTCTGCTAAAATGTATGAACTGGCTTAACAAACTAGAACAAAAATATGGAAGTAAAGCGATTCCGAATATCACTAGAATATTTATCGCTGCGAATCTGATAGGCAGTGTGCTGCTTTTGACAAAGGGAGATGTTGTCCTTTATTATCTGCAGTTTTCAGCTTCTGCTATTTTGCACGGACAGGTATGGCGTCTTATAAGCTGGATTTTTGTGCCGAGCGGCAGCATATCATTTTTACAGCTTTTATTTATATTCTGTCTGTGGACGCTTGGAGACAGCATGGAGTCATATCTTGGCTCTTTTAGGATGAATGTGTACTTTTTCGGAGGCTTTTTGCTGTATGATATAGCAGGAATGCTTATATTTGCAGTGACACATGTATCCATCAATCTGACCATGTACTATATACTTATATCTATGTATCTGATGCTTGGTCTTTTGATGCCGGAGGCAGAGGTGAGGCTTTACTTTGTGCTTCCTATAAAGATGAAGTGGATGGTGCTTGTTTACTTCGTGATGTTTGCATATGATGTGTATACCTATATGAGCTTTGGATGGCAGATTGGATTGGCATACGGCTCAGAAATCGTACTTGCACTTATAAATCTGTTGGTATTCATTTATGGCTGCAAGCACAGGCTCTCATTCAGGCAGAATATGCACCAGAAGAGGAGAAAGGCACAGTTTAAAGCCCAATTTTCCGAACCTCGCCCGGGCAGTGGCATCTCACGTCACAAGTGCTATATATGCGGTAGAACGGAATTGTCAAATCCTGAATTAACATTCAGATACTGCTCGAAGTGCACCGGCAACAAGGAATACTGTCAGGATCATCTGTTTACACATACGCACGTATAATATACATGCAATACTTTTTCTAATTCATTGACAAAGTAAACTGATGAATTTATAATGGACACAGTATTATTTTCGGAGGAACATTTATGGAGAACGAGGCAACAGTTTCGAAAAATTTTATTGAACAGATTATTGAGAAGGACTTGGCTGAGGGGCATTGCAAGACAGTAAAGACCAGATTCCCACCGGAGCCAAACGGTTATTTACATATCGGTCATGCAAAGTCTATTCTTTTAAACTATGGACTGGCAAAGAAGTATGACGGACAGTTCAATCTCAGGTTTGATGATACAAACCCTACCAAGGAGCGTCTGGAGTTTGTAGAGTCTATCGAGGCCGATGTTAAGTGGCTTGGTGCTGACTGGGCGGACAGGAAGTTTTTTGCATCCAATTACTTCGACAAGATGTATGAGTGTGCAGTAGGACTGATAAAGAAGGGAAAGGCATATGTATCTGATCTGACACCTGATGAGATAAGAGAGTATAGAGGTACACTCACAGAGGCCGGCAAGGAGGATCCATACTCAAAGAGAAGTGTTGAGGAAAACTTAGACCTTTTTGAGCGCATGAAAAACGGTGAGTTCGAGGATGGCACAAAGGTGCTTCGTGCGAGAATTGACATGAGCTCTTCAAATATCAATATGAGAGATCCGATTCTTTACCGTGTGGCTCATATGACACATCACAATACAGGTGATAAATGGTGTGTATATCCTATGTATGATTTTGCTCATCCTATAGAGGATGCTATTGAGGGCATCACACATTCTATATGTACTCTTGAGTTTGAAGACCACAGACCGCTGTATGACTGGGTGGTTATTGAATGTGGATTTAAGAATTCTCCTGAGGAGTCACCAAAGCAGATTGAGTTTGCAAAGCTCTATCTGACTAATGTTGTAACAGGAAAGAGATATATCAAGCGTCTTGTGGAGGACGGCATCGTTGATGGCTGGGATGACCCAAGGCTTGTTTCTATAGCAGCGCTCAGACGCAGGGGCTTCACACCGGAGTCTATCCAGAATTTTGTTGATCTGTGTGGTATATCAAAGGCTAACAGCTCTGTTGACTACGCTATGCTTGAGTACTGTATCCGAGAGGATTTAAAGGCTAAGCGCCCACGTATGATGGCTGTGCTTGATCCGGTCAAGGTGATTATCGACAATTATCCTGAGGGACAGGTTGAGTATCTTGAAGTGGACAATAACGTGGAGAATCCTGAGCTTGGAAAGAGAAAGGTTCCTTTCACCAGAGAGCTTTATGTGGAGAGAGAGGACTTCATGGAGGAGCCACCGAAGAAGTATTTCCGTATGTTCCCTGGCAATGAGGTGCGTTTCATGAACGCTTATTTTGTGAAGTGCAATAGCTGCATAAAGGATGAAAACGGCAATATTACAGAGATTCACTGTACATATGACCCGGCATCAAAGGGTGGCAACAGTCCTGATGGCAGAAAGGTCAAGGGAACTATCCACTGGGTTTCAGCCGAGTATGGAAAGCAGGTAACTGTACGTCTTTACGAGAATATCGTAAATGAGGAGCTTGGGGTGTACAATGAGGACGGAAGCTTAAATCTTAATCCAAATTCACTCACAGTGCTTGATAACTGTGTAGTGGAGCCAGAGCTTATGAATGCCAGGGCTTACGACAGCTTCCAGTTTGTCAGAAATGGTTTCTTCTGCGCGGATTGCAAGGACTCAAAGGATGGACAGCCTGTATTTAACAGAATCGTCTCATTAAAGAGCTCATTCAAGCTTCCGACAGCTAAATAGTTTTTGACTAAAAATAAACAGAAGAGAAGAATAGAGGTAAAATATGGATTTAATGTCAGGCCTTGACAAATTCGGCTTGAACCCTGAAGAGATAAATGAGCTGTATGATGATGAAAAAAAGACTGTCACCGGGAATACCCCGGTGGCAGCTACTGTTCAGACAGAAGATGAAAGGGATTTCGTTTTTGCAAAGAGCGTTACATGCCCTGTGTGCGACCGAGCTAGGAATGACATTTGATCAGGTTATCACGCTTGCTTCGATCATCCAGAAAGAGGGTACGAATCCCGATAACATGGAGAACATCTCGTCGGTATTCCATAACCGTCTGGAGGATCAGTACGACTTCCCACATTTACAGTCGGATACCACCGAGTACTATATCCGTGACTGTATCGAGCCGGGTATTCCCAGCGGATCACGGGATCTGTACCAGAACATCATCGACGCCTATGACACCTACGTCTGCGATGGACTGCCTGCCGGTCCTATTTGCAGTCCTGGTCTGGAGGCTATCAACGCCGCACTTTACCCGGCAGAAACAGATTACTACTACTTCCTGAGCAGCAGCGACGGAGTATTCTACTATGCAAATACCGCAGAAAAGCACGAGCAGAACATCATCGACGCCGCACTGCGTGAGGAGGACTAAAATTAATGAATTACCCGACAGAGCTTCTCGCTCCGGCAGGAGATGAGGAGTGTCTAATATCGGCGCTGGATTACGGCTGCGACGCTGTTTACCTTGCTGGCAAGACCTTCGGAATGCGCGCCGGCGCAAAGAACTTCGACTTCAACGCAATGGAGCGCGCCGTAAAGCTGGCGCACTCCCGGGGAGTCAAGGTACACCTTACCTGCAACACGATACCGCTCAACAGTGAGATCGACCAGTTTCCGGCTTATATAGCCCAGGCGCAGGAATGCGGTGTTGACGCTGCGATTGCCTGCGACCTTGGAGTTATCTCGATGATAAAGGAGTACGCTCCCAAACTAGAACTGCATATTTCCACTCAGACTGGCGTAGTAAACTACCGCACAGCGATAGAGCTCTACAGAATGGGCGCAAAACGTGTAGTCCTTGCCCGGGAAGTCGGACTTGAGGATATCCGCGATGTCATCGCTTTCCCGAAAGTGCAGCAAAGGGAAGCCTCTCGGCTTCCCTTCCTTAATTTTGAGTTGATATCAGCAAAGAGTTTAGTTTTTAATAGACCTCTTAGCCTATTAAAAATACACACCCTCACTTTTTCGGTCTGCACTTTTTTAGCAATCCATTTTTAATATGCCTTTGCCCAGAGAACCATCTTCTCCGCTTTCTTGCCGCAACAAACGCATGTATCGGAGATATGCTCCTGCTCAAGCGGAATGCAACGCGAGCCTGCGCCTGTCATTTCCTTTACCTTGTCCTCGCAAGCCTCATCGCCGCACCACATAGCACGGATAAAACCGTCGCCGTTTTTGAGTGCTTCGTTTATCTCATCGATGGTCTTACAGTCGAATGTACGGCGCTGACGGTTTGCCAGAGCCTTTTCATACATACCGACGCGAACCTTCTCGAGCATTTCTTCCACTGTTTTTGCGATATTTTCGAGCGGCACCGTGACCTTTTCGAGGTTGTGACGCATCATAATTACGCACTGACCCGCTTCGATATCACGCGGACCAATCTCTATTCTGAGCGGAACGCCTTTCATTTCATATTCGGCGAATTTCCAGCCGGGGCTCTGGTCGCTTGAATCAAGCTTCACTCTGAAGCCATTGAGTGCTTCCTTAAGCTCCTCTGCCTTCTCGACAACGCCGGGCTTGTGAGCCGCTACGGGGATAATAACAACCTGAATAGGCGCTACGGCAGGCGGGAGAACGAGACCGTTGTCATCGCCGTGCGTCATGATGATTCCGCCTATCATGCGGGTCGTCGTACCCCATGATGTCTGGAAAGGATATTCGAGTTTATTTTCCTTGGAGAGATATCTGATATTGAAAGCGCGCGCAAAACCGTCGCCGAAGAAATGCGATGTGCCTGCCTGAAGCGCCTTGCCGTCATGCATGAGAGCCTCGATGGCATATGTATCCTCGGCACCCGCAAACTTATCGCTCGGGGTCTTTTTACCCTTGATAACAGGGATGGCGAGGTCATGCTCATGGAAATCGGCATAAACGCCGAGCATGCGCTCTGTCTCTTCTATTGCCTCCTCGGCTGTGGCATGCATCGTATGACCCTCCTGCCAGAGAAATTCTCTCGTGCGCAGGAAAGGACGGGTTGTTTTCTCCCAACGGACAACACTGCACCATTGATTATAAAGCTTCGGCAGGTCGCGGTAGGATTTGATTATATTTGCATAATGGTCGCAGAAAAGCACCTCGGAGGTGGGGCGCACGCAAAGCTTCTCGGGAAGCGCGTCCGAACCGCCGTGAGTTACCCATGCAACCTCGGGAGCAAAGCCCTCCACATGTTCTTTCTCTTTATTGAGCAGGCTCTCGGGGATGAACATCGGCATATAAACATTTTCATGCCCGAGTTCCTTGAATTTAGAATCAAGTATCTTCTGTATATTTTCCCATATAGCATAGCCATAAGGTCGGATTATCATGCATCCCTTCACGCCCGAATAGTCAACAAGGTCGGCTTTGAGGCATATATCGGTATACCACTTTGCAAAATCAACATCCATCGATGTTATCTGCTCGACCATTTTTTTGTCGTTTGCCATATTTTACACTCCTATAATTTTTAGTCTATAGAATATATTATCATTTCGGAGAAAAAAAGTCAATCGGATTTTGATAAATAACGCGATATTTTTCTTATTCCGAAGCCTTTTTCGGTGCAAGAACGGAAAGAATATCGAAAATACTGCGCACAGGGACAATTTTTACACCGTCGGGTGCCTTTATCGCCGATGCGCCGCGCGCAGGCGCATATATCCTGCGGAAACCGAGCCTTGCCGCCTCACGGACACGCCATTCGAGCCTTGATACGGCGCGGCACTCGCCCGAGAGCCCCAGTTCTCCTATGCAGAGCACATCATCCGGCACGGGAACATCGCGTATGCACGAAATGAGAGCGAGCGCGACGCCGAGGTCGGATGCCGTCTCCTCTATATGAAGTCCTCCTATTACATTGAGATAGACATCGAGCGAGGAAAAGCGAAGTCCGAGCCGCTTTTCGAGAATGGCGAGAATAAGCGCCATGCGGTTATAATCCATGCCTGCCGACATGCGCCGCGGCGATGGGTAGACTGTCGCCGTAGTCAGCGCCTGAATCTCGGCGATGATGGGACGCGTGCCCTCGATAACGCATACGGCGCAGTTGCCCGAAACGCCTGCGGGTCTGTCCGCAAGCAGTGCCTCCGAAGGATTTTCCACCTCGCGCAGTCCCGCATCCGTCATCTCGAAAACGCCTATCTCGTTTGTCGAGCCGAAACGGTTTTTAACGGCGCGTATCACGCGGAAGCTCTGACGCGGCTCGCCCTCGAAATAGAGCACGGTATCCACCATATGCTCGAGCGTTTTCGGTCCCGCTATGCTTCCCTCTTTATTGACATGACCGGCGAGGATTATGCTTGTGCCGTCGGATTTTGCCTTGTTTATGAAAATCGAGGCGCTCTCTCTTATCTGCGTCACACTGCCGGGGACAGAGGCGCTCTCGTTATGATACATGGTCTGGATAGAATCGATTATCATCACATCGGGTTTCAGCTTTTCGCAATGCGAGATAATCTTTGCCGCATCGGATTCGGCGAGGACATAGATATTATCGCTTTTTATCCCGAGGCGCTTTGCACGCATGGAAATCTGCCCGACAGATTCCTCGCCCGAAACATAAAGCACGCGCTTGCTCTCGGCAATACTGCGGCATATCTGAAGAAGCAGTGTCGATTTGCCTATGCCGGGCTCGCCCGACAGAAGCGAGACGGAGCCGGTGACTATGCCGCCGCCGAGCACGCGGTCAAATTCGCTCATGCCGCTCTTTGTGCGCATATATTCGGGGAGGACAAGCGCATCGAGCTTTTCCGGTGCGGAGTCTCCGCTTCCCGAGAGCATCAGGCGCTTTGCCGTTTTCTTCTCCGAGCCTGCCGCAGGAGCCTCCTCATAGGTCTCCTCGACGAATGTATTCCATGCGCCGCAGGAGGGGCATCTTCCCATCCATTTTGCACTCTGATAGTCGCATTCACTGCAAACATAAACTGTTTTCTTCTTCATTTTTTACCTCTTATAAAAGTCTTTTACTTTGAAATCGCGTCGCATACCGCCGCATAAATAATGCAGGCGAGTTTATCCTGATAAGCCGCTGTGCTGAGCAGAGCCGCTTCGGCTCGGTTTGAGAGAAAGCCGCACTCCACAAGCACCGCGGGAATCTCGAGATTATCAAGCACATAGATAGATGAATCGGCAGGCTTTATCTTCCGCTTGTTTTCGCTCTGGAGAAAATCCGCCGTCTTATTCTGTATACTCTCGGCTATATCGCGCGAAGCTTCGTTTGCCCGCGAATAATAAACCTGAAGCCCGCTGTATTTTTCCACGGGGAATTTGTTCATATGTATGCTCACGAAAACGGCGTTTTCGTAGCTCATTGCCCGGGCTCAAACTTAAATCTCTCCTCCGGCATCGCCCCGGTGAGAAAATATCTTGACGCGGGGATAAGGGTAGGGCTCGGCACTGACGTCGCCGCCGGACATTCGGATTCGATCTTCCGCGCAATGACGGACGCGATACAGGTGTCAAAAATGTATTGGCGCAGGTGCATCTTACGATATAACTTCCAAAATTGCCATAAACTTTGAGAT
>OQVL01000301.1_pt1 | contig 24405 bp, 24 predicted proteins | sample 1691501 | NCBI WGS metagenome assembly OQVL01 (sample SAMN03418253, study PRJEB22391) | human gut metagenome | biome: human-gut; feature: organic feature; material: feces | host: Homo sapiens | place: Tanzania | collected 2013-01 | reverse complement strand
GAAAAAGGTTATTTTACAAGTAAATTAGATGTCTCTCCAACCTCTTCATATTCCAGTTCATCAAGCGTAAGATTTTTTTGTACTGCAAGAGACAAATCAAGTCCATCAGCAATATCATGTAAGTCTCCTACCGTCATCCATAAATACTGGTCTGTATCCTTAAAAGACTCAAGATGCTCAATTACATTAATGATCTCCTGTTCAGCTCTTGCCCCCATATGTTGAATTTGATATACATACTGATCGCACCCTCTTGCAAATCCATATGAATATATACATCTCCAATCGCCATCTAATTTACTTGTAAAATAACCTTTTTCCTTAATGTATTCAGTCAATGTTGGTACATCTCGCGGTAATTCACCATCTATTATGTTATGAAACATCATATGTCCTAATGTGTCCAACCACTTCCATAACTCAGTTCACTAAGATAGCCATAGAATTTCCATGAATAGATTTCTATCGCGGATTCTGATGTCCAGTTGGTCGCATCAGAATTGCTGTCCAGCGGTGTCCTATCAAGATAGTCGCTGCAGCTGCTTAATCCTAATGCTGCAACCATTCCTGCCGCCAAAGTGTAAAATATCTTTTTCATAATTGTTTCCCGTTAATTAAAATGTAATCTGAACGCCACAAGACCATTGACGGTTGAATGGCATTGAACGTCCTGCGTATCTGGTGTCAACCCCTGATAGAGAATCAACATTTAATCCGCTGCTCCATCCTCCAGTGCTTTCCGGATCCATCACACCATCAATATGGTCGAAAGTGAGTAGATTCTGAGCGCTGAAATAGATACGGAGCTTTTCGACAGATACTTTTTGTGTAAGATTCTGAGGAATGGTGTAGCCGACGGTCAGATTCTTTACTCTTAGATATGCAAGATTGTTGAGATACTTGGTTTGAGGAACAAAGTTGTTGATTCCTGAGTTTGATGGAAGTCCGGACAGAGAACCGAAAGCACTGTTGATGTAAGGGCGAGGGAATCTTGCGTTCTGGTTGTTCTCAGTCCAATAATCAAGCTGATTCTCAAAAATGTTCATCTGTGCACCGGCAGCATGAGGAATGAACAGTGATGATGTTGTCCACATGTCACGTTTACCGACTCCCTGAAAGAGAACCTCAAAGTCAAATCCCTTGAACATTGCACCGAGACGGAGTGAGTATTCATAGCGTGGAAGAGCATTGCCAATACGCTTTAGATCTCCATGATCATCAATTGTACCCTTGCCTGTGTCAATCTTGCCACTTCCATCAATATCTTTAAACTTAACGTCACCGGCACCGAATCTAAATGAGCCAGTCTGGATGTATGACTGGTCTGGAATGCCTTCCTTTAAGGTTCCATCCGAATTCAGGTCTGAAGAGTTGAAATATCTGTCAGTCTCGAATCCCCAGATTTCTCCGAGCTGCTTTCCTTCGTACCATCCCTGAAGGGCGCCGGTGGTGTTGTTCCACTTGGTGATTTCGGACTTGGAATCGGCAAGTGTGAAGGTTCCGTAAACGGCGAAATCCTTGTTGAATGCATGATTGTAGTCAATCTGGAGTTCCCAACCGGTTGTCTTAAGGTCACCACCGTTCTCAAGAGGAGCGCTTGCGATTCCGACATAACGTATGATCTCGTTTCCGGAAACAAGCATGCCGACGTTTCTTCTGAGATACCAGTCAAATGTGACGTTGAGTTCGTTGTTCAGGAAACCGGCGTCAAAACCGAAGTCAAGGGTACGGATCTTTTCCCAAGTCATGTCAGCGTTGACAGCGGCTGGTGTCGAAACAGTTGATTTCTGATTCATGTCGGAGCCAAGCCAAGAGACTGTCTTGGAAGTCAGTGTCGCGATGTATGGATACCAAGAAGTAAGTGCCTGATTACCTACAGAACCATAGGAACCACGAATCTTCATTGTGGGAACATATGGTTTGATGTTCTGCCAGAAAGGCTCCTCTGAAATTCTGTAACCGGCTGAAGCGGATGAGAAGAAAGCCCACTGCTTGCCTGGACGGAATGAAGAAGAACCGTCATAACGGCCATTGAGTTCAAGAAGATACCTGTCTTTGAAGTTATAGTTGATCCTTCCGAAGAAACCTGCCGTAGCACGATCTCTAAGCGATTCATTTATGGTGGCTTCTTTGTTGCTTGTGATAAGGTTCAGAGTCGGAATGTCCGGATTCTGGACTCCGTTTGCTTTCAGACTCTGGTTGTCATACCTTAAATCCTCTGCGTTCGCTCCAACCTTAAGAGCGAAATTATGCTCGCCAAGAATGTCGAACACATAATCAAAATAAGCATTATATGTGTTTGTTATTCGGCTTACAAATGTTCTCTGTACAAAGTCGTTTGTCGTGACCGCAACTCTGCTTGGGAATGCCCAGTTGGCCACGTAGTATGGCTGACGCATTGTCCTGTTCTCGTAGAAATAACGTCCTCTTGTGTAGTCTCCGTAGAATGAGAAACCAGGAGCGATGTTGATTTTGATGTTGCCCCCCAGAGTAAGATACTGGTCATTTGAGGAACAAATGCTTTCGTTTGCGACGTATGCGTTGCCATGACGGAAATAGAGTCCTTCTCCGCTCGCAGCCTTTGCGTTGGCATAGGTTCCATCTGCAAGTTTGCTACCATCGGAAATACCGAATGGGAAGAAAGTAGGGAAGCGCATGGTGTAGTAGATTAGTCCCATCTCTCCGTTACTTGCCTCATAACCGTAAGGGTAGGTATATTCCTTTTCAACATACATAACCTTGGTGCCGATGTTGAGCCAATCCTTGACCTGAGTGTTGGTGGAAAGGTTGACATTGTACCTGTTTATGTCGTTTTCCTTGGCGGCCTTCATGTTTCCTTCAGACTTGTTGAATCCGAGACCAATGTTGTAGTTGGTCTTGCCGGTGTTGCCGGTTATGCTCAGATTGTGAGTCTGCGAGAAAGATGTCTTGAATATCTCCTTGTTAGGATCAGAAACCCTATAGTAGTATGGCGTACCATCTATGAACTCATAGTCCTCACCATATTTGTAAACCGGATTACTGAGGTTTCCCGAATATTTGTCGAACCATGCCTCTATGCCTTTACCAATCGTGTCATAGTACATTCCAAAGGCTTCGATTCTTTGACCGTCAACATTTTTCTGTGCAAGAATACCCTCTTCCAATTGCGCAAGAATTCCTTCCTTGTCAGTGATGTACTTAGGAAGTCCGATAGGCTTGTTCCACGAGAGGTTGTTGGAATATGTGATCGACACTCTGTCCTTCGCGCCGGTACCATCCTTTGATGTGATCAGAACAACACCCCATGCCGCACGGGAGCCGTAGATTGAGGCTGAGGCGGCATCCTTAAGGACGGAAATGCTCTTCACGTTGTCTGGATTGACGAAAGAAAGATCTGGAACCTCGACTCCGTCCAAGAGGATAAGTGGAGTGTTGTCACCGTTGATGGAACCAGTTCCACGGATCTTCATTGTCGGAGAAGCGTTAAGGTCATTCGTGTTGTAGGTGATGGTAAGCCCCGGGACAACTCCCTGAAGTCCCTTGGAGACATCAGTGATAGGTTTGCTTCCGAAAGTCTTGTCAACATCCACGGCGGCTACGGCTCCGGTCATGTTGACCTTTTTCTGGGTACCGAAACCTACAACGACAACCTCGTCAAGATATTCACTGTCCTCATGAAGGACAACCCTCATCCCGTTCTTGGCGTTGACCTTGACGGTGGTGTAGCCGAGACAGCCGACCTCTACGGCGGTGCCTTCGGCGACATTGAGTGAGAAAGTTCCGTCAACCTGGGTGACGGTTCCCGTGGTTGTGCCAGGGATCATCACGCTTGCACCCGGAACCGGGTTGCCGTTGACATCGACGATCGTTCCCTTGACGGGCTGCTGCTGAGCGGCCGCCGCGGGCAGTAAACCGGACTCACTGGCGGCTGCCGTGGCGCTGAATGACAGCGTGCCGGCGAGCAGCATCATGAGAAAGGCGTTTACCTTGTAAGTGCGATTCTTTTTCATTTACTAAAAGGTTTTGTATTAACTTATGGTTGTTAATGTGCCCGTTTAACAAAAACTCACGATCGTCAAAACGCGCAACGTAATCAATTAATTTCAAACTAATTAGACAATACCGACAGTCAATTCGGGCGGGCAAGATTATCGAATATACTGACTATTAACGTCTTACAAATCACGAAACATGAAAGCAGATTAGATTTGTTTGGGGATGGTGATTTTATTCTTCCAACGGAATTGCTTATCTTTGTAAGTTACTATTAATAGGCTACTGAATATGTTCGATAACTTACAGGAGAGACTTGAGAGATCCTTCAAGATTCTGAAGGGTGAGGGTAAGATCACTGAGATCAATGTCGCTGAGACGCTGAAGGACATCCGGAGGGCGCTGCTGGACGCGGATGTCAGCTTCCGCGTGGCCAAGGACTTCTGCGACAGGGTGAAGGTCAAGGCCATGGGACAGAATGTCCTCACGGCAGTGAAGCCTCAGCAGATGATGGTCAAGATCGTCCACGACGAGCTGGCCGACTTCATGGGGAGCGCATCGCAGGACATCAACATCAAGGGCAATCCCGGGATAGTTCTGGTGGCCGGTCTGAACGGTTCCGGTAAGACCACGTTCTCGGCCAAGCTGGCGAACAACATCAAGAGCAAGAGGGGCATGAAGGTGCTTCTTGCGGCATGCGACACGTTCCGCCCGGCGGCCATCGAGCAGTTAAAGGTGCTCGGCGAGGGTATTCAGGTTCCCGTTTACACCGAGGAAGGCGTCAAGGATCCGATCAAGATCGCCAAGAACGCCATAGCCAAGGCCAAGGCGGAAGGATATTCAGTGGTCATCATCGACACCGCCGGTCGTCTGGCCGTGGATCAGGAGCTTATGGACGAGATCTCTGCCCTGCACAAGGCCGTGAACCCTACAGAGTCATTATTTGTCGTAGACGCGATGACCGGTCAGGATGCCGTGGAGACAGCCAAAGTCTTCAACGAGCGGCTTGACTTCGACGGAGTCGTGCTGACGAAGATGGACGGTGACACCAGAGGCGGCGCCGCGCTTTCCATCAAGTACGTCACCGGAAAGCCGATCAAGTTCATCTCCTCGGGAGAGAAGATGGAGGCAATGGATGTGTTCCACCCGGGACGTATCGCCGACAGAATCCTCGGAATGGGTGACGTTGTGTCTCTCGTCGAAAAGGCTCAGGAGCAGTTTGACGAGAAGCAGGCCAGGGAGACCAGAAAGAAACTGGCCAAGGACAAGTTCGGTCTCATGGACTTCTACAACCAGATCCAGCAGGTCAAGAAGATGGGCAACATCAAGGATCTTGCCGGAATGATTCCGGGAGTCGGCAAGGCGATCAAGGACATCGACATCGACAACGACAAGGCGTTCAAGGGAATAGAGGCGATCATCATGTCCATGACTCCGGAGGAGAGGGACAATCCTGAGATCATCAACGGAAGCCGCCGAAAGAGGATCGCGGACGGCAGCGGCACGAATGTGGCCGAGGTCAACAAACTGCTCAAGCAGTTCGAGACTACCCGCAAGATGATGAAGACCGCGCTGACTGGAAACCTCGCACAAAAGCTCCGCGGTTTCAGAAGGTAGGAATATGTCCGGTCTCTGAGCCTGTCGAAGCGACCTCAACCCATACAGGGAATAAAATCCTCCGGCACTTCGACCCTTCGACAAGCTCAGTGACCGCAAGCTCAGGGACCGCAAGCTCAGGGACCGCAAGCTCAGGGACCGCAAGCTCAGGGACCGAAGGGTTATTGATTCGCGGATAATGGCATATTCATCAACCAAGGAAATAATCCTTCCGGCGGGGAGCTTCCAACAATCGGTCTGAATATACAGCCGGGGCGAACGGACGCATGTTGTAGTGCGAGGCCATCACCTGACCGTAGGCACCGGCGCTGCGGATGGCTATAAGGTCTCCCCTGCGGCTCTCGGGCAACGAACGTTCCTTGCCGAAAGTGTCGGCGGACTCGCAGACCGGACCTACCACATCATAAATGCTTGCCGAACGAGAATCCCCGTCCTGATAATGAGCGGTGATATTCTCGATCTTATGGAACGCTCCGTATAGGGCCGGACGGATAAGATCATTCATCCCAGCGTCCACCATCAGGAAATTCCTGCTCTCCCCTTTCTTGACAAAAACAACTTGGGTGACAAGAGATCCGCACTGAGCCACAACGGAGCGTCCCGGCTCAATGTGGACGGTCTGGTCAAGCCGGCGGGCAAGTTTCTTGTCTATGGTTCTGAACAAGGTCTCGAAATCAGCAATAGGATCCGAATCGGGGTCGTCATAATTGACCCCAAGGCCGCCGCCTAAATCTATATTCCTGACAACCAATCCCTTTGACTCAAACACTGAGACAATCTCGTTAACCTTGGCGCACTCAAGCCCGATGACATTCTCCACATTCAGAATCTGTGAGCCGATGTGGAACTGAAGGCCAAAGAAATCCAACAACGGATCGGACTTCAACATCTCAACCGCCCCATCGAAACTCCTGTCCGAAAGCCCGAACTTGTCCTCATAGAGACCGGTGGTGATGTACTGGTGCGTGTGCGCGTCGATGTTCGGATTGATTCTGAGACTGATGGAAGCCCTGCGGTCCAGCCTACGAGCCAATGCGCTTATGACTTCGATTTCCTCAAGGGATTCAACCACAAAAGCCCCGATCCCGGCCTGAAACGCCTGGCATATTTCCCGGTCCGTCTTGCCGACACCGGCAAAGAAAATCTGTTTCGGATCGTAGCCGCAACCGACCGCGAACTCTATCTCATCCCCGCTGACACAGTCGGCCCCGAATCCCTTGGAACTCAGGATATCGTTCAGACGCCTGTCCGAATTGGCCTTGATGGAATAATGGGCATGGATTCCGTAACGTGCGGAAAGTTTCGCGACCTTGTCAGCCGTGTTCTGGAAAAGATCAATGTCATAATAATAGAAAGGTGTGGCCACCTTGCTGAATGATTCGTAATCGCCTATCTTTAGCATATTCGGAAAATCACTTCTTAAGTAATCCTTAAAAAATAACTTGGTAATCTTTGATTGTCTTTTCGGTCTATATGTCTTTCCTCATCAGTCATGTGCCACCGGCACACTCCTTCTTCCAAAAGACATCTATCCTCGAAAATACCGCCAAATCTTTACCAACTTATTTTTTAACGCTTACTAAATACGAAAACCGGACCGCTGGGCGCGATCCGGTCATGATTGTCTGTGTCAGTCTTGATTACTGCTCGTCGAGCAGCTGGAGGTGCTGAACGTAGATGGCCTTCATCTTCGCGGCTCTTCTCTTTACAGAAGGCTTCTCGAAGTTCTTGCGGGCGCGAAGCTCACGGATGGCACCGGTCTTCTCGAATTTTCTCTTGAATTTCTTCAGAGCCCTTTCGATGTTCTCGCCTTCCTTGATAGGAACTATGATCATAATGCTGTTACCACCTCCTTTTTCTCTTTTTCGGAATCATCGCGGCAAGTTATGCCGAATTTTTCCGCTCGCTTTCCAAAGCGGGTGCAAAGATAGGAAAAAAATATTAATTTTGTGAAAACAAAAATGTTATTTCGATGGATAGCCCGTTTTTGTACAACAGATATGTGACCGGACAGCATTTCATAGGCCGGAAGGATGAGCGCGCCATTCTCGGCAACCTCTTGAGCCAGAGCGAGAACGTGGTGATCTGGGAGCCTTTCGGAACCGGTAAGAAGTCGCTGGTTCACCAGGTGTTCACAAAGATGAAGGTGGACGGCGACAGATTCAGTGTCGGCGAGATGACCGCCCTGGACATCAGGGAGGGTGAGGCTTTCGTCAAAAGGCTTGGCGCGGCCGTCATCAGGCTTGTCGCGTCCACACCCGATGAGTATGAGGGCATTGTCACCAAGTACCTTGAGGGAACGCATTTCGTGTTCGACCGCAAGGCTTTCTCGGATTTGGACGTGATCCTCTCCACGAATTGGGATCTGGACGACAATGACCTGAAGGCTGTCCTGAGACTTCCTTACGCGCTTGCGGCGGAGAGGGGAGAGAAGACATTCATGATCATCGACGAGTTCCAGAACCTTGACCTTGCCGGCGACGGCGAGCGGATCTTCAAGCTGATGGAGCAGGTGATGGATGAGGTCAAGGCTGAAGGCCTGCGGATCTTCTCCTACATATTCATTGGCTCCCAGGTCAATGCGATGGAAGACATATTCATTAAGAGGCATTTCTTCTACCGCCGCGCCACCCGTCTGAAACTGGGCAAGGTGGACGAGCGGGAGATCGTGGAACACATCATCAAGGGGTTCCTCGCGAGCGGGAAGGTGATCGACAGGGACCTCATCAGCGGGGCGTGTCGTCTGTTCAAGTGCAACCTTTTCTATGTCAATCATTTCACGTCCATCTGCGACTCGCTGTCGAAAGGCTATATCATGGAGCCTGTCCTGCTTGAGGCGCTTGCCACGGTGATCGCCATCAACCGGGGCCGCTTTGTGGCGATGATGAACGATCTCACCACGTTTCAGGTGAGTCTGCTCAAGGCGGTCATCGACGGCTACACCAAGTTCAGCACGGCGGAGGTGATCCGGAAGTATTCCCTCAACTCGTCGGCCAACGTGCGCCGTCTCAAGGACGCTCTGATGAAGAAGGAGATCTTGTCCTTCGTCGGCGAGGACGGCAGGCCGGTGATCCTCGATCCACTGTTCGAGTACTGGCTGAGAAATTATTATTTTAGTAAGAATCAATAATTTACGAATATATGAGTTTGGCGGGAAAGAAGAAGATAGCCGTTCTGACGGGAGCGGGAGTCAGTGCCGAGAGCGGGCTGGCCACATTCAGGGGCAACAACGGCCTGTGGGGTGAATATGATCCCGAAGAGGTCGCGTCGATCGAGGGTTGGTACCGCAACCGCAGGCTGGTGCTGAATTTCTACAACGACCTGCGCAAGAGGCTCAGCGAGGTGAAACCGAACGCCGCGCATTACGCCATCGCTGATCTGGAGAAGGAATATTCAGTGACGGTCATCACCCAGAACGTTGACAATCTGCACGAAAGGGCCGGCAGCACGAAGGTTCTGCACCTTCACGGCGAGGCCACCAAGGTCCGCCCGGAGGACGGGATATATGACCGGACATATTCAGAGGAGGAGGTGATCGACATCGGTTATGATGAGGTTCATTTTGGCGACAAGGCTCCGAACGGCAGCCAGCTGCGCCCTCACATCGTCTTCTTCGGCGAGGCCGTCCCGAACATCAACAAGGCCATCGACATCGTTTCCGCCGCTGACATCATGCTGATCGTCGGCACATCTTTGAATGTCTACCCCGCCGCCGGCCTTTACCGCTATGCCCCGAACGGCATTCCGATCTACCTGATCGACCCCGAGGATGTGGCCATCGCCGACCCTCGCATCACCCAGATCCACCAAGTCGCCACCAAAGGCATGGAGACCTTCCGCCGGCTTGTCGCGCAAGCCCCAACTGACCGCTAAGGTGGCGATCCCGTCGTTTGAATCCTGCGCTTGAATCCTGTGACACCGACAAGTGCGTTTTGCCACGAAATCGATCTCGTCGCGGTCTCCGGGACTCCCGGCAAGAGCATTATCGGGCACATTCGCGCTTGTCGGAGATCCATCTTAAGTGATATTACTCCGTATTATGGGGCGAAACCTTGGATAAAGACCATAAAACCATAAGTCTAACGTGTTAATTCTGAATTTAATTATTATATAGCGAATGAAGACTAAGGAATTTATTGCGGTATTGTGCCTGTTTGTCGGGTGGCAGGTGGCTGAGGGGCAGAATGAAAAGTATCGGGACACCGCCCTTTCTGTGGAGGAGAGGGCGGCGGATCTTGTGTGGAGGATGACTTTGGATGAGAAGATCGGACAGATGATGAACAATGCTCCGGCGATCGAGCGTCTTGGTGTCCCGGCCTACAACTGGTGGAACGAATGCCTGCATGGAGTGGCCAGAAGTCCATATAACACAACGTCTTTCCCGCAGGCGATCGCGATGGCGGCGACCTGGGACAGAGAGGCCATCCGGCTGATGGGTGAATATGCCTCCGACGAAGGCAGGGCCATATTCAATGACTCCAAGCGCCGCGGCGCTCCAGGAATATACAAGGGCTTGACTTACTGGAGCCCCAACATCAACATATTCAGAGACCCTCGTTGGGGCAGGGGACAGGAGACTTATGGGGAGGATCCGTATCTGACCGGGGAGATGGGGTCGGCTTTTGTAAGAGGACTCCAAGGTGATGATCCGCACTATCTCAAGGCTTCCGCCTGCGCCAAGCACTATGCGGTTCATAGCGGTCCAGAGTGGAACAGACACACTTTCAACGCCCAGGTCAGTGATCAGGATCTTTGGGACACTTACCTTCCTGCTTTCCAAAAGCTTGTCACTGAGGCCGGTGTCACCGGAGTGATGTGCGCCTACAACGCTTTTCTCGGCCAGGTCTGCTGCGGCAACGACATTCTTATGATGGACATCCTGAGAAACCGCTGGGGATTCTCTGGCTACGTCACCTCCGACTGCGGGGCGATAGATGATTTCTACAAGACTCATCGGCTCTATGACGGTCCGGCTTCCGCCTCGGCTGACGCTGTTATCCATGGAACTGACTGTGAGTGTGGTAATTCGTACACCGCTTTGGCCGAGGCCGTCGCCGAGGGTCTTGTCACGGAGGCGCAGATAGACGAGTCGTTGAGGCGGCTTTTTGAGATACGTTTCCGCTTGGGAATGTTCGACCCGGACGAGAAGAATCCATATTCAAAGATCCCGCTTTCGGTGCTGGAAAGTCCTGAGCATCAGGCACACGCTCTGAAGATGGCGAGGGAGTCGATGGTGCTGCTGAAGAACGACGGTGTGCTTCCTTTGGACAGGAACAAGGTGCGTAAGGTTGCCTTGGTGGGGCCGAACGCTGACGAATGGAAGGTCTTTTTAGGCAATTACTATGGCTTCCCGTCCGAGGTGAAGACTCTGCGTCAGGCGCTTGAGGCCAAGGTCGGGAAAGAAGTCGAGATTGTCTTTCGCAAAGGCGTGAACCTTGTGGATGACTATGTGTTTACCTCCCTCTATGACAAGAGGTTGTTCCGTGTCGGGGGTAAGCCTGGGTTTAGGGCTGAGTACTGGACTAATCCTCGCCGGGCGGGAATGCCTTCCTTTTCAAGGGTTGAGTCTCGCCCGGACTACCGCTGGGGCGACGGTCAGGAAGTCGCTCCGGGGATTGTCGCTTCCAAGATGTCCGCTGTTTGGAAGGCCACTTTCCGCCCCTCCGAAAGCGGCCGTGTCTGCTTCGAGTTGCGGGCCGATGACCGTGCCGAGCTGCTGATCGACGGTGTGGCCGTGGAGAAGGTCGGCCTTGTCAATGACTATTATCCGCTTGACGTCGTCAAGGGCAGGTCTTATGAGATCGAGATCCGTTTCCGTCAGAATGCCGAGAACGGTGAGATTCATTTTGATTTTGGTCGGCTTGACCGGGCTGACTACGCGCGTACAGCCGAAGATGTCGGGGATGCCGATGTGATCCTTTTCGCCGGTGGCATCTCCTCTGCTGTGGAGGGTGAGCATCTGTCGGTCAAGATCGACGGATTCCAAGGCGGTGACCGAACATCGATCGATCTTCCTGAGGTTCAAATGAATATGCTGAAGGCGCTCAAGTCCACAGGCAAGCCTGTCGTTCTTGTCCTGATGACCGGAAGCGCCATCGGCCTTGGCTGGGAGAATGAGAATCTGAACGCTATTCTCAATGCCTGGTACGGTGGCCAGGCCGCCGGAGAGGCCGTCTCGGACATCCTGTTCGGGGACTATAACCCTTCCGGAAGGCTCCCTGTGACATTCTACAGAAGCGTGGAGGACATTCCTGATTTCCAGAACTATAGTATGCAGGACAGGACTTACCGCTACTTCCGAGGGACACCAGTCTATCCATTTGGCTTCGGTCTCAGTTACACCACCTTTGAATATTCCGACCTCCGCATCGTTCCTTTGGAAAACGGAGGATTGAGTGTCAGCGCCATTGTGAGCAATGTCGGCTCTCGTGACGGCGATGAGGTAGCCCAGCTCTACATTTCCAACAAAAGGACTTTTGTAACTCCGATCCGTTCTCTAAAAGGCTTCGAGAGAATATCCCTGAAAGCCGGAGAGTCCCGCGAGGTCCGTTTCACCCTTACCCCGGCTGACCTGACCCTCGTCGGCTCCCGCGGCGAGTCCGTTCCGATGCGTGGCACTGTAGAGATTTCCGTCGGCGGTTGTCAGCCCGTCGCCACCTCCTCTTTTGTCAGCAAGACTCTGAACCTCTGCGGACAAATGGGTGACCATCAGTAGGTGACACCGCTTGGCAAAGTGGCCATGAAGCGGTTATGGAGCCGCAAATCTAACACTTTGATTCTGAATCAAATTAGACCGTCTTTGCGATTTTGTAAAATTATGTTTTTAGTAACTACTCGGGTACCCTGGTCCTAGGTCACCGGCCCTGACCACCAAAGTAAGATGATTCACGCTACGCCACTACGCCAGAGCAATGGTTGCTATGACGCAGGACCTCGAAAGGGTTTTGCTTGTTTTTGATGGCGGTCTGAATGACAGACCCTACGGTGGCGTAGTTTTCCACGCCGGTCTCGGTACGGAAGCATCCGCTGACCTTGACTTTGGTCTTGGCCGGCAGGAGCGCCTTTTCGCTGTCGTTGTTGGTGGCCGGCACGGTCGGGTTGGTAAGGAAAGCGAAGACGTGGTCCCTATGTTTAGCGATGCTCTTTTTGAGTCTGTCCAGTGCGGTGTCCTTCCCGTCTTCGCCGATATATATGGGCGGTCTCGCAAGCAACTTGTCAAGTCTGGATTCCATCCTTCGTCGGACATCAGACCCCATCACACCCTTATTGCGCTGGTGGACGGAGTATCTGAGAAGGTCAAGCATGTCCAGGCTACAGGCGTCGTCCGGAAAGGCCTGCATCGTATAGGTGAGGTTCCGCAGCAGGTGGGCGATGCGTATCCGTACGAAGTCATGGCCATGATGTTGGGGCCGTAGGACACCGGAGCGTTGACGTTCTCAGGGAACAGCCCCTTGCAGCGGTGGCCGCAAGAGCACTTGACCTGCATCTGCATCTGAAGATGGTCAGACATCTCGGCCGCAACGGGAAGAGGAATGTCCACCACCCGGCGCTTGGCGCATACCGTCTCAGTGTCCATATCCAACGGCCTTCCGCACTCCGGACACGCCGCAGCAGGATACCAGCGCTCCACTCCGGTGACGTTCTCGGACTGCGGCCGAGTGCTTACCCGATGTCCCTTCCGCCCACCCGTCTTGCGACCGGAAGGCTTGCGCAGGGACTGCGTATGTGGGATTCCTATCGGATTCCTGGAAGGAGGAATGCCGCTGTTCGCGCTGGTCTTGACTATGGGTTTCACGCCGCTCTCAAGTTCCGCGATGCGGGCTTTCAACTTTTCAACCTCAGCATCCTTGCGGACAAGACTACGGTTCAGGACATCAACAACAAGGCTCTGATCATGCAGCTTCTCCGCCAGTTCCGTGGAGTCCAGATCCTCGGAGAGCCCCATATTCCGGAGGAGCCGCCTGCGCCTCCGGGTGAGTTTCACCCTGTCCGCCTCAAGGCTTTTTCGTTGTCCGGTATTGAAATTTCTTCCCATACCTCAAAGATGGGAAAAAGATTTGATATATGTAAAAACATAATACTTTGGGTATCAATGGATTAAGATTATTACAAGCCTTCTGTCGAAGGCGGGGCGGCTTTGCTCGGAGATCCAGATGCGAAGTTTTTGAAGGCTTCCATGGCCCTGTAAAATGCGCACGGCAGGCTGATTTTCAACCATTTGAAAGCGCGCCTTGCGGCATGAGAAAAATTTTTGAAAAAAGTTACAACTAGGTGGCGAAAGCCTCGCGCCAACCTCTGTTTATAGTCAGGCCAGGGGAATCACTCCGGCCATCTCCTTGAGCATTGACCGGGCGGCCTCCTTGCTTTCAGGCATAGCCCTGGTGACCTCGATCCCAAGCGAGACCCCGTCCGGACTCTGCAGGTCCGGCCTGTCCTTGTTCACAAGGCTTGAGAAACCCTTGTCCAGAAGAGTCTTCAACGAGATCTTCGCATACATTTCGAAAAAGCAAGTGTCAAACTGGCTCATATTCCTCCTCCGTTTACGTCTTCCAAATATCGCGATTTCCAGCAAGAAACGCAAACCATCATATTCCTGCCTCCTGCATCTTTTTAAGAAGGTACTCCCTCATCTGCTCCTCCGTGATGTCGTAAATCGGATTCAACTGCTTGAAATTGGAGTCTTTACTGAATTGCCCGCCGAGGAGCATTGTCACGATGTTCTTTCTTTTGAGCCTGAATCGCGAGTACTTTATCGCAGAGTCAATCCCTTCCAGAATGTCTCCGCCATTCTTCACAATGCAGTAAACATCATAATAGTCCCTGAACTTCATTCTTCTTAGCATCACTTCCAGCTTCATCGCCAGAATGGCGTCAATCGGAGCCAGCTTGATGTTCCCTTGATAGTCTATGGGAACCATTTGGGGAGGCAGTTTGTCACTTACGTAGAATGAAATCTTGACTCCTTTTACCAAAAACACAACTTGATCAAAACCAAGAATATCTATGTTCTCAACCTCTCCGAATCGGCCATTCAGCTCTTTGGAAATCGTCGGCCAATCCACTTCCGGTTTGACATCCTTGGATTTCCGCCAGGCCATAAAATCCAGATCCTCACTTTGACGATGTCCGATCTGCATCGCCAGTGCGGTGCCTCCGCAGAGGACGTAATCCTTGATCGCATCCAGAGTGGACACGATGTCGATGATGCCCTCGATTGATTGTGTAAGTCCTTTACGCATTGTTGGTCAATTGCTTTATTCGTGCCATTTCCTGTTTGTGGAGAAATCGCCGAGGATTCTTGATGTTGAAATAGTACTGAGCTATCATCATATTCAAAGAATGAAGATAATCGCCCTGACAAGCCATTCTTTCGGTCCAGACCTTTTTTATGTAGTTGTGCGGAAACATCTCGAACAGCTGGGAAATCTCAGCCATATCCAGATGGATGAATGTCTTTTCAATCAGATCCTCATCTGAAATTGATTCCTCGGTGACATCCGCAAAAGACCAGAAAGCGTTGACTTTCATTAATTTGTCGCAGATGGAGTACCGCAGTGCCTTGACGTGTTCCTTAATCCTGTCATTGTCCTGCATTTCGATCAGTGACCCTTGCCTTAGCGAAAAGAAAGATTCCAGACGAAGAGCCTGTGAAAGAGTGAGGTCTCTTTTTCCGGATGTGATGTAGTTGAGTGACTGACGCGAGAGCCGAGTGCCTCTGGCGACATCCGACTGCGTCAGTCCATTCTTTTCAGAAAGGCTCAATATGTATTCTCCTGTTGTCATAGTTGTCAACAAATATGTTGACAAAATTTGACATTTCCAAATTCCTGCTGGTTTTTCTAACTTTGCGGATTAAACGATTATATTCAATGAATATGGAAAATTCCGTCAAGCCGGGGCGCGATGTGGCGCTGGATTTAGTTAGGGTGACAGCGATTTTTTTGGTGTTGCTGCAGCACGCGAGCGAGTACTACTACATCGGGCCGAACCTGAGCGTCATCCACGAGAACTGCGGCCTGCTGGCATGGCTCAACAGCCTCTCGCGCATCTGTGTGCCGCTTTTTGTGATGATTTCCGGCTACTTCGTCCTGCCGATGAAGACTGATACGCCGACCTTTTTCCGCCGCCGGTTCAGTCGGGTACTGTTCCCGTGGCTGTTCTGGTGCGTGGCATACGCCGTCTATTTTGTCTTTTACCGCGGCGACTCTGTCACCGATTGCCTCGGCAACATCTGCCGTATCCCGCTCAACTGGGGCGTGGAGGTAGGCCACCTTTGGTACGTCTATATGATTCTAGGACTGTATCTTCTGGTCCCTATCATCTCGCCGTGGCTCTCCTCCTGCTCGAAACGTGAGCTTCAAGGCTACCTTGCTCTCTGGTTGCTAACGACCCTGCTGCCGTACCTGCATCACGCCGGCATCAATCTCTGGGGCGAGGCGACTTGGAATATGACCCCGACGTTCTACTATTTCGCCGGCTTCGGAGGCTACTTCCTCCTCGGCCATTATGTGCGCCGTTTCGGAGTGCCGTCGGCCTGGCTGTCAGCCCTGCTGCTGGTCGGAGGTTACATATTCACCGCTCTGGATTTCAACCACTTCGCCACATTTGCCAAAGATGCTGTCGAGTTGGAGATCCCTTGGGACTTCTGCTGCCTGAACGTGGCGCTGATGACCCTCGCCGTGTTCTCGCTTCTGAGCAAGGTCAAGGTCAATCCGGCAAGCCGCTTGCCCCGACTTATCACGTCAATCTCGGTGTGCAGTTTCGCAATGTACCTGGCTCACATTATGGTGCTTAACTTCTTCCACGACCTTTTGGACAGCGTGCTGCCGGTAGCCGCCGTCATCCCTGCGATTACCCTCTGCACCTTCGTCGTAACCTACCTCATAGTCCTCTGCCTGTCCCGCCTCCCGAAGGGCAAGTACTGGCTGGGAATATGATTGTGAAAGCATTCAGGTGTAGTCACTAAAATAATCTTCTGGTTTTGAAGATCCTTTTTTAGTATCAGGCAGCCCTATCATCCTGCCCTGCGTTACCACTCCGTGCGCATTAAGGCCTCGTCCGCTCACGAAACCCGTCACCGGGCCGGTTTTCGTGCGTGAATATGCCTTGTATGCTCACGGCTGGTCGCTTGCCGCTCGTCCATCCTGTCCCGCGATACCACTTCGTGCGCATAAAGACCTCATCCGCTCACGAAACCCATCACCAGGCCGCTTTCGTGCGTGAATATGCCCTTACCACGCACCGCTTCACTCTTGTGCCACCTTCCGTGCGTGCAGAAGCCGCATTCACGCACCGCGGCGCACTTGCCGCCGAACTCAAAGAACCTCTGCGATGACCTTGTGCCAAAAGTTCCAACTGTACCCCGTTGAAGGGTGGTACACGCAGATGACACGGGCTTGCCTGCCGCTCGCCAACCGGTAGTAGCCATTATTGACCCCATAGCCATCCACCATCAGCGACTCTCCCTCCGTCCATCTTTCCCACGGAAGCCTCTGCCAAAGCTGATCGCCCCATACAATCATCAACTCCGGCTCGTACCTGTCAAGCACCGAGAAGAACGCCCCGGCCGCATTCCGGTACTGCTCATCTGTCCCCGCCTGCCGAGGACCACCCATCGCCACCTGAAGGAAATTGTAGAACATCACAGAGTTCCAGATCCTCACGCTCTCCTGTGGCGAAGTCGAACGGTTCACAAGTGACCTCTCGAATTTCTTGAAAGTGTTCATCCATTCCTCACGCTTGACATTAGGATCAAGGTAGTCCTTGATAACCTTGGAAGTAAAGCCCCTGCACCGATCCCCGACTCCACAGTCCGGACATCCCGACCCGCAGTAGTGGCTCTCTCCCAACACCATAATCCGCTTGCCGAACATCCCTCCGGAATAGTACTCCCCGCCAACCCACGGCTCAAAGAAAACTGGGTTCATAATTTTGAATATTAGTTGGTTGTCTGATTGTTAATCGATATACTTAAGCAAACTGTAGAGTGAAGTATCTTTATGTTTCGCATAAGTAGTCGTTATCTCTGATATGAGATAACGACTACTTTATCCTTGTGCTAACTTATGCGTCGTTATTTGAAGTCCCATTCCCATTAAGTTTGTTATAGACAGAACCTCCTATTCCTAGTAGGAGTAATGCCGTTCCTAGTACTTCCTCAAAAATTTTCTTGGATTTTTGTTTCTTCTCTTCAGATTTTTTTTCTTCCATGGCTTTGATGCTTTACTGTTTATTAATAATTACTGCCTCATGGGCATTTTCCAATTCCCACTTGGTTAATATTTGGCTGTACTCTTTAAGGGCATTTGCCTTGCCCTGGAGTATCTGTAAATCTTCATCCCGTTTTTGAGTCTCAGACTGTAATTGAAGGAATGACGGTGCGAAATTCTCGTAGTATGCACTATCGTTGTCAAATGTCTTGTAGATTCCAGCAATCATCTTGTTGACTTCTTCTTTGAGCAAATCTTTGGTCTCTTCAAGGCGTTTCTGATTTCTTGCGTCCTTGTACCATTTTACTGCCTCTAGAGCCACCGCGAGAAATTTGCCGGCAACATTTAATACTTTAGTGACATTTTTCCCAAGTTTTATGGCACCCCATCGACGAAACTTGTAGTCCTTTGCCAAAACGTTTCTTATAGACTTAACGGTTTCTCCAGAAATATTGGCATTCTTTAGGGCTCCAGACACAACGTCGGCCGCTTTTTCCATTGCCTGTTCCTGAATGGATGCCTGTTTGTTGATGTTCTCTGTGCGAGTGTTTATAGAGATGTCATTTGCCTCAGAGCATTCCTTGATAATCTGATTAACATTCCTGTTAAGTACATAGAAAGTAATGTCCTTCCCCTCTACGCCAATTTCATCTTCGAGGACAGAACTTATTGTCTCAATGCTCGCATCGTCAATATCGGCGATTAGTTGTTTTTTGAGTTCCTTGAGACGAACCGTCATTTCTTTTTGGTTTTGCGTCAGGTCCCTCTTCAGTAAATCAAGATCAATCGCCATATTATTCGAGGCATCCTTGGCTATTGTTAAGGACTCAGCCAACGATTCGGCTAGTGTCTGAATCTCTGCGGAAACTGAAGTCGTTATGTCAACGAGAGACGCATTGGTTGTTTCTGTCTGCAATTGACATTTGTCGCTGGCTGAGATTACGGAGTCTACCTTATCTCTAAGCGTCTCGATGTGTGAGTATTCTTTATATTCCTCAGGCGATTTCAGCCATTTATCGATACCTTCACCACCTGGATCAGCGGCAATGCATACAATATTCAGTTTCGCTTCTTCTTCCGGGGTAAGATTAATTGTGTCCTTTAGACGTTTGACAAGGGATGCCTTCTTAATCTGCGCGCCTCTGGTGAAATCATTTGGGTCGGCCAAGTCGATACCCGCATCGTCCATTTTATTAATGACAAAGATGATGGACTCCAGTTTATGGAACTTGCGGATCAATTTCTCGATTACAAAGGCATGGCTTTCCTTGATGGAATTCACAGCGTCACATACGTACAGAATGATCTGGGCTTCAGAAAGATATCGTTCTGTTATCTCAGAGAAGCGTACGTTCTTGCCGTCGATTTCTTTTTCCTTTTTTCCGAATAGGCCAGGGGTGTCGACAAACTCAAAGTCATCCGCTTTACCATTCGGCCTATATACTACGATCTCATCTGAAGATTCATCATTGTCAATCTTCATGTTGCTTTCAATCCTTCCTATCAGGCCGGCGACTGTTGTTGTTTTCCCCTCTGAAAAACTGCTTAGAAGCACAATCCTGATTCTGCTATCCGACAAAGAACTTTTGACTCTGTCGATTTTCCGTATTAGTTCTTTGAAATCAAGACCATAGTGTTCCCCTTGTCTAAGGATAGCTTCCAAAATCATAAAAGTTTGGAAGAATCACAAAAAAGGATTATATTGCACAGACTGAAACGATGTTGAATATGTTGAGCCATAGCGTAAAAACTCTTATTCCTACGATAAGGAATTTCTTTGTCGGCCAGCCCATTGAAAAGGCGTGGATTTTTGGCTCATGTTCGAGAGGAGAGGAAAGGCCGGATAGTGACATAGACATTATGGTCAGGTATGTCGGCAAGGACAGCATCTCGATTCTTACTATTTCTAGAATATCCTCCCAATTAGGCCGATTGCTGAACCGCAAAGTCGATCTTGTTGAAGATGAGTGTATTCTATCATTTGCAAAAGAAAGTGCGGACAAAGATAAAATACTGATCTATGAGAGAAAGAATTAACGACAAAGGCCGGCTCCGGCACATACTTTCTTCCGTCAACATCATTCTTGACAATAAAGATCGTTTCAATCTGGAGAAAATCGAAAGTGACCCCATAGTTTTCTTTGGCTTTGTCAAACAACTTGAGATTATTGGCGAGGCCGTCTATATGCTTAGCAAGGAATTCCGTAACCAGCATAAGGATGTGGAATGGGATGTCATAGAAGGTATGCGGCACGTTCTGGTGCATGGCTATTACCAAATCCGCCCAACGCAGCTTTGGAACACAATCCAACAAGATATTCCTGTACTAAAACCTCAAATTGAGAGTCTGTTGGATGAAGAGGCAAAGGCGGAGGCTGACGTGAGGGAGCATTGACGAGTTCTTTGCCGGTTGTTGAGCCCGCTTCGGTTGCTGGATCTGTTTAGGTCGCAGGACCTGCTTCGGCAGCAGATTCTTTGCGTGTCCGGATCTCCGGTCAAACTGCCTCCTTTTGTTGCCGACCTTGGTCATGAGGCGATTGCCTCGGTATGGCAGCATTCTTTCCCAAGACACGACAGCCCACCCGTGTGCGGACATTGCCGTTTCGCTCACAAGACGACCTCGGCAGCTACCGTGCATAACCAAGTCTTCCTCCACCTTCATTTGGACCAAATATGGACCAAAAATCAACCAACGATTCACAAAAAATATGAATATATTTACAACGTTATAAGAAACGACTCTATCAAGATGCCTGATTATGGCACTGAAAAGAGCTTATTTTGTAGAGTAAAAATAATTGTCGGATTTTCTAACAAGCTGATAAAGAGAATCTAACTAACAAAAGCAAAACAACCATGCTGAGAGGAACCACATTATTCCGTTGCCCCAACTGCGGCCACGTCTTCAAGGCCCTCGACATCGAAGACAACGCCATCGTCTACTCCATGCCAATGCCCTGCCCCCGATGCGGCGCTAAGAGTTCTCCGGTCGGTATAAGTGCCGCGTGGCTCGCTCTGCACCCACTGGTGACAAATTCCTTCATATTCGTTGCCTCAGAGTGCCGCCCTGCGCCCTTGGGCGACGTTCTCGCCCCTGTTGTCGCCTAAAAGTTCAGCCCTGCGCCCTTGGGCGACATTTTTCCCGATTTCGGCCCGATTGCACTCACTGATAAATATTTTTGCGGATTAATGGATTTTCCATCCCGACAAAATTGACGTAGTTGCGCCATTTGTCGATCATGGCGGTCATGTCTTCCGGAAGCTGAGAATCGAACTGGATCCATTTATCGGTGCCAGGGTGGACGAAGCCAAGTGTTTTGGCGTGAAGAGCCTGACGAGGGCAGATCTCAAAGCAGTTCTGGATGAACTGGCGGTACTTGGCGTAAATCGTGCCCTTGCGGATTTCCGAGCCACCATACCTTTCGTCATTGAACAGCGGATGGCCGATGTGGCTCATGTGGACTCTGATCTGGTGCGTGCGCCCTGTCTCCAATCTGCATTCAACAACGGTGACGTAACCGAACCTCTCCAGCACCTTGTAATGCGTCACGGCATGCTTTCCACGATTGTCCTCTACAGGATAGACTTTGAACCGCAGCCTGTCGTTGGGATCTCGACCGATGTTGCCGGTGATCGTACCCTCATCCTCCTTGATGTTGCCCCAGACAACGGCCACGTACCGTCTCTCTATCGAATGCTCGAAGAACTGTCGGGCCAGATCCAACTGGGTCTCATCGTTTTTCGCCACGACAAGGAGGCCTGAAGTGTCCTTGTCTATTCTGTGTACCAGAATGCCCATCCTCTCATCGGCCGCTTCCGGACCCTGGGATATTCCCAAATGGTAGGAGAGAGCATTGATGAGCGTCCCCTCGAAGTGGCCGTGCCCCGGATGGACAACCATCCCGGCGGGCTTGTTGACAACAAGAAGGTCGTTGTCCTCATAGACTATGTTCAGAGGAATGTCCTGCGGCAGGATCTCAAGGCCGCGGCGGCGGTACGGCATCACGAAGCGGATCACATCGCCGGGACGTATGATGAGGTTCGCTTTCGCAATCTTGTCATTCACACGTACATAACCCTCTTTGATCGCGCATTGAACCCTGTGTCTGGAAGTGTCCTCGAGATGAGTGGCCATATACTTGTCCACACGCATAGGGGTCTGGCCGACATCGACGTTGAGCCGGAAATGCTCGAACATCCCCTGCTCCTCGTCCTCGACGCTATCCTCCTGGTCGTTGTAAAGTCTCTCCTCGTCCACGTTATTCGTTCTTCTTGTCCAATGAAAGATAGATGGTCACGTCTGACCCCATGAGAATCGGATTGCCTGAGGCTTCCGGAGTCTGTCTGGTCACGGACGCGTTCAGCGAATCCGTGTAGTTCCTCACGGTCTTGTCGAACACCACTCTGTTGATGTTCAGGGAATTGTCATGCACCGCGTCCACTGCCCTGAGGTACTTCAAACCCTTTACATCCGGCACGTAGGTCAGATTATCTTCCTGATTGAGCCCTACCTCAAGGTCGATCTCGGAGCCGGTCTCGATCTGCCTTCCCGGCCTGATCTCACGGTTCCGGTAGATCTGCCTGAGCACATTGTTGGTCGCGATGTCGTTGACATAGATCAGCTTGCCCAACGCCAATCCCTTGGAACTCAATTCGGCCTTGGCCTGGCGCATGGAGTAGCCGACCAGGTTCGGCATACTGACTTTCTTGGCGTTCTTGGCATTGATCGTCAGCAGGATTCTCCTGCCTTTCTTTACTCTTGACCCAGCCTTCGGATTCTGGCTGTAAACAGCCCCTTTCTCCATCTTCCTGACGAAAATGGAATCGACAACCTCGGTTCTCAACTTCAGTCTTGCGGCCTCATGCCTTGCCTCGTTCAGGCTCATGCTTGTGAAATCCGGGACCTCGATTGTCTCGTTGTGGTTCGTGATAGTACCCAGAAGGATCGAATTGAAGAGTATCAAAATCGTGAAAAACAGCACCGCAAGGATGATGTTCTTCACGATCCAGTTCCCGAAGAAACCTTTCTTGTCTGTTTTTTCTGCCATATTCGTAAATTACTTTCCGCCTGTGAAGAGCAAGTCGAACGCGCCTTCTCCGAGCAGGGCTAATCCTATGATTATTATGATGATTCCCGCGATCCTGTTCATCCACATTATCTTTTTTATGTCGAACGCCTTTCTCCAATTGCTGAAAAACCATGAGAAGAAGAGCCAGTAGGCGATCGAGCCGGCGGCGACGGCAAGGATTATCGGGTATATCCTGAAACTCCTGTCGGACACATCCACCTGAAAGAAAGCGAACAAGGCGAACATGACCAGAATCGCCCCCGGGTTGGAGATGGTCGTCGCCACCGCCTGAAGGAAATCCTTGATTGAGGCTCCACGGGTCACGCTGTCCCCCGGCTCCATCTTCCTGAAAGGGTCCTTGAATGCCATTGAATATCCCAAAAAAGCAATCACAGGGCCTCCGATCAGGAATATGATTGATTCGTAGGTGTTGATGAAATTCTGCGCGAAGGCCCATGCGAAAATCGAGATGATCGCGTAGGCGGTGTCAACAAGCGACGCACCGAGACCGGTCGTGAAACCAGCCTTATGACCGTAGCAGATGGATTTCTGAAGCACAAGAATCGCCACCGGCCCGAGCGGAGCCGACGCGCAGATGCCGATTATGAACGCTTTCAGAATCTCCAACAGCATAGGCGGTCATTATTTTGCCCTCATGAAAATCTGCACAGGACATCCGTGCAGGTCGAAGTGCTCCCTCAGCTTGTTCTCAAGGAATCTCTTGTACGGCTCCTTGACGTACTGAGGCAGGTTGCAGAAGAACGCGAACGCCGGGAATCTGGTTGGCAGCTGGGTCACGTACTTGATCTTCACATACTTGCCCTTCCAGGCCGGCGGCGGGTAATTCTCGATCTCCGGCAGCATAGCCTCGTTCAGCCTTGCCGTCGAAAGCTTGCGGGAATAGTTCTCGTAAACGTGCTCCGCCTCATCCAGCACATCCATAATCCTCTGTTTCTTTGTGACAGAGGTGAATATGATCGGCACGTCATCGAACGGAGCGATGCGGCGGCGCAGCGAGGCTTCATATTCCTTCATCGTGTTGCTGTCCTTCAGGAAGAGGTCCCATTTGTTGACCACCAGCACGCAGGCCTTGCGGTTGCGGACGATGAGGTTGAATATGCTCATGTCCTGAGCCTCCATTCCGGTGTTCGCGTCGATCATCAGGATGCAGACATCGGAATGTTCGATTGCCCTGATGGAACGCATCACGGAGTAGAACTCCAGATCCTCGTTGACCTTGGCTTTCCTGCGCATTCCGGCGGTGTCCACGAGCATAAACTCGTGCCCGAACTTGTTGTAGAGGGTTGAGATCGAGTCTCTTGTGGTTCCGGCCACCGGGGTCACGATGTTCCTTTCCTCTCCGAGAAGCGCGTTCGTCAAAGAAGACTTGCCGACATTAGGCTTCCCGACAATCGCGATGTGAGGAAGGTCCGGACGGTCATTGTCCTGCTGCGGTGTCTCTTCCGGGAGAACCTTAAGCACCTCGTCCAGAAGGTCGCCGGTTCCGCTTCCGTTGGCAGCGGATGTCGCCCAGA
>OQVL01000300.1_pt1 | contig 24425 bp, 18 predicted proteins | sample 1691501 | NCBI WGS metagenome assembly OQVL01 (sample SAMN03418253, study PRJEB22391) | human gut metagenome | biome: human-gut; feature: organic feature; material: feces | host: Homo sapiens | place: Tanzania | collected 2013-01 | reverse complement strand
ATGGCTTCAATGATGGCGTCGAAGTAGGCCGTTCCGTGTGGTATTTCCTCTAATATAATACGGTCGCGCATCATGCTAAAGGTTGAGAAATCTTGTGGAACGCTATACTTACGCAATAGCATTTGTGCGTAAGTATTCTTTTTGAGCACTTCGGGATTTTTGATATAGTATGTGAACAATGAAGATTTGTCGCATGCGATGTCAATGTCAAACATCTCTTTGATGCCCTTGCGATGCTCGTGAAAGGTGCGGATGGATAGACCGCCCATATAAGCATAAGGAGATGCTTGCCATAGCTTAACGATATGTTCAAAATCGAGAGGTATTCTTGACTTGTCAATTGTATCGATGAGCCAAATATACCTAAGATAGGTTTTACTAATCATTTCCTTGCAAATATAAATCAACAAATCAAAAAAATCGGTCTAATAATAATAAATTCTGCGGACTTTTTGCAGACAAACTGCCCAAAACGACGATATGCGAAATCTTTAATCGTATAAAGATATATACACGTTCTATAATTTATTTCAAATATGATGCACATTATCATTGCAGGTAGTCGTAATTTTAACGACTACTCAGTTGTTGAAAAAGAAATGATGAACTATATCGGCAAGTTTATCGGCAAGTTAGAAATTGAAATTATTTCGGGTGGTGCAACGGGGGTGGACGCTCTCGGCGAACGATTTGCACGCGAACACAATCTGCCTTTGCGTATTGTTCCTGCCGACTGGAAAACGTATGGGCGATCGGCTGGTCCGCGGCGAAATGAGCAAATGGCTCGTATGGCTGGCACTTTGGTTGCCTTTTGGGACGGTAAGTCGCGTGGCACAAAAAACATGATTAAAATGGCTTGGAAACATGGCTTGACTGTAAAGGTTGTAAACGTATAGCATACAGTAGCTGAACAGGGGTAAAGGTTAGAAAATAAACCTTTGCCCCTTTCGTTTTTGCAACAAAAAAACGGCTTGCATTTGATGAGCGGTACCTATACTGTTAATGACATGATAGAAGAGCTAAGAGGGGAACAATGATCTGCCAACTATTGTAATAAATGCATCAGTTCACGAATGAAAATAAATAGCCTCCATAGTCGTTATCGATTATGGAGGCTTTTTGTATCTTAACGGCATTCAATTCCTAACGATATTGATATCCTTTATTCATAAAAGTCATATTACATACGTAATAAGAGCCATATTCCTGACAAGAATAGAGTGATATTGCCTTCTTGATTAAGAGCAGCACTTCTTATTACTTCAAGCGCACAGACTTTGTTTATACAAATCGATTTGTACAGGAGAATTGAAAGTTTAGCATGCAAATCATCTATTTTACAATGATTTTATGTACTTTTGTAGGCAAGCATAAAGAGGAATGGGCTCATCAAACCCATTGTCATTAATAGCACATTAAAATATATGTACACTCTTCTATACGGATTTATATGGTCACTCTCCAAGTTACCTCTGAAAGTGCTCTATGCATTATCAGATATAATATTTGTGCTTGTTTACTACATCGTTCGCTACAGGCGTCGTGTTGTGTCTGAAAATCTTCATAGTTCCTTCCCAGAAAAGAATGCAACGGAACTCAAGCATATAGAAAAGGAATTCTACCAGTTCTTTTCTGACTACATTGTTGAGACCATCAAATTGTGCAGTATTTCTGAGAAAGAGCTTACCAAACGTATGGAGTTCTGCGGAGTAGAGCAGATGATCAACAAACTAAGGACAAGCGGCAAGGACTTTGCATTTATATATCTTGCTCACTACGGAAATTGGGAATGGGTTGCATCATTAGCAATGCACATACACAACCTCGCGCCCGAAATGTCGGCAGGGCAAATATACCATCCACTACGTAACAAGAAATTCAACAAATTATTCTTGCAAATCCGTGGCCGTTTTGGTGGAGATAATGTGGGCATGAAAGAGACTTTGCGTTATGTAATAAACAAGCGGAAAGCTCAAATACCCACCGTCGTCGGCTTTATTGCTGACCAAGGACCAAAATGGAACAGCATTCATCATTGGACCGAATTTCTGAACCACAAAACGCCTGTTTTTACTGGTACAGAACAGATAGGCAAAAAAGTTGATGCGCTCATCTTCTACGGACACGTCGAAAGGCCTAAAAGAGGCACTTATCGGTGTACTATAAAATTGATGGAAGACAATATACAAAACAAGCCAGACTTCCAGATTACAGACAAGTATTTTGACTTGCTCGAAGGAACCATCAAGCAACACCCCGCCCTGTGGCTTTGGACGCATAAAAGATGGAAACGTAATTACGAAGAATACATCAGAAGACAAAAATCTCAATCTTAAAATGGAAATTTGCATTATAGGTTCTGGTAATGTGGCAACACACGTGTCGCAGGCTTTAGTTTCTGCTGGACACACTATAAGCGCTATATTCAGTCATCATATTGAACATGCCAAACTTTTAGCTGAAAAAATTGGTGTTTCCTTATATACCGACAACATACAAGAGCTACCAAAATCAGATGCTTATTTCTTCATGATTAAGGATAGCGCTCTGCCTGAAGCCGTAGCACAATTAAAGAAAAATGCACTTGCGCACGATGCTTTATGGATACACACGTCGGGGTGCATGCCATTAAGCACATTTTACAATGTAACAAACGCTGCTGTCATGTATCCTCTGCAGACCATAAGCAAAGGACATGCCATTAACTTCAGGAACGTACCTCTGTTTATAGAGGGGAATAACGATTTTGCCACCATGCTAATTAAGCAGTTAAGCAATCAACTTTCCGAGTCTGTTACCCCCCTAAACTCTGAACAAAGAAAAATTGTACATCTTGCCGCTGTATTTGCCAATAACTTTACAAACCATTGTTGCACCTTGGCCTATAAATTGCTTGAAGAGAGCGGAATTAATCCTAAGTTACTCATTCCCATTATGGCTGAAACATTTAGGAAAATCGATGAAATTGGCCCTGTCAAAGCCCAAACGGGCCCTGCCGTAAGATGGGACACAAATGTATTACATGCACACACTGATTTGCTCAGGCCAAATCCGGCAATGCAACAAATATACAAACTTATGAGCGACAGCATACACTATTATCATAGTAAGAACGATTGACAACAACTAACTACACGAAAAGATCAGACTAATGATAGATTATGACTTAAGCAAAATAAAAGCCTTCGCTTTCGACGTTGATGGAGTGCTAAGCTGTAACAATGTCATGTTGTTTGAAGGAGCGCAACCATGTCGCACTGCAAACATCAAGGATGGTTATGCCATGCAGTTAGCTATAAAACAAGGCTATGATATTGCAATCATTACGGGAGGCCGGAGCCAAGCCGTACGTATACGCTACGAAGGACTTGGCATTAAAGACATATTTTTAGGGGCTGGTGTCAAGATCAAGGTATTCAACACGTGGATACACGAAAAAGGCCTGCAAAGTGATGAGGTTATCTACATGGGAGATGACATACCCGACTTCGAAGTCATGCAGCAATGCGGTTGCCCGTGTTGTCCCAATGATGCGGCATACGAAATCAAGCAAATAGCACGATATATCAGTCCTGTCAATGGAGGAAACGGTTGTGCACGTGACATAATCGAGCAAGTTATGCGCGCTCAAGGCAAGTGGATGACTGGCGCCGAAGCGTTTGGTTGGTAACATACCCTATATTACTGCTATTTATAAACTAATATCTCAAAACATACATATACTATGCTTGAAAATCTAAACAAATACGAAATTGTATTGGCAAGTAATTCGCCAAGACGCAAGGAACTACTTCAACGCATGGGCGTCAACTTCAAGGTGCGTACACTCTTTGGTATAGACGAAAGCTACCCCGACTCACTCAGAGGCGAGGACATTGTATGCTATATTTCGCGCAACAAAGCCAAAGCGTACCAATCATCAATGGCTCCGAATGAGCTACTTATTACGGCCGACACCATTGTGTATGTTGATGGAGAAGTTATGGGTAAGCCTAAAAATGCCGAACAAGCAAAAGAAATGCTTCACAAATTATCTGGCAAGACCCATCAAGTTATTACTGGCGTGACAATTGTTACGGCCAAACGTACAGAGAATTTTGGAGTAACAAGCCAGGTAAAATTTACGAATATCACCGACGAAGAAATAAACTTCTATGTTGACAACTATCTGCCCTTTGACAAAGCGGGTGCCTATGGCATACAAGAATGGATAGGCATTGTAGCTGTTGAAGAAATTAAAGGCAGCTATTTCAACGTCGTCGGACTACCCGTGCAACGTCTTTATCAAAAATTAAAGACATTCTAAACAAATATTGTCTATATGCTCAAACTCTATCCCAAAAACAATCCTCCTCAACGTATTAAGGAGGTGGTTGACATTCTTAATGATGGAGGCGTTATCATATACCCGACAGGCACAACCTACGCATTTGGCTGTCATGCATTAAAAGAGCGCGCCGTAGAACGTATTTGCAAAATACGTCAAATTGACCCCGCTACACACCCACTCTCCGTGATATGTTATGACATGAGTTCTATCAGCGAATATGCGCAAATATCCAATGCTGCATACAAGGTCATGAAACGCAATCTACCTGGTAAATTTACATTCATTATCCCAGGAAAGAGAGTCCTTCCTAAAATATTCAGAAGCCGCAAGACTGGAGAGATTGGCATACGCATGCCTGAATCCGACATTGTGCGCGACATACTTCAAGCACTCGATGCACCACTTATGACTGTTTCATTGCCTGCTGACAGTTATGATGACATCGCGTATATAACAGACCCGGGGCTAATCGAAGAGACCTTTGGTTCACAAGTTGATTTGGTTATTGATGGTGGAATTGGCTGCTTAGGCGAAACAACTATTGTAGACTGTCATGACGATGAGTTCAATATCATAAGGCAAGGTGAAGGAATTCTGCAATAGCAAGCCTTCTCTCCAACAAAGAACAAGCGGCCAAACTTACCGATTTAATGTACACATATTAATCCTTTGACACAACATTCCTATTAGTATAATATAAATTATGACACACGTTTATAAGCTATTATTATTAGGATTAGCACTTCTTGCAACCACTGTCGTTGGTTGTACAGAGGATCCTGCTAACGAAAAATACCGCTCCGAACCGCCCACACTGAATGGCATTACTGCAAAATCTCTCTCACACAACACAGAGACAATTCATGTAGGCGAAAAGATAGTTCTAACAGCCCAACAGAAGAACACCGGACGTCTGCTTGGTTTAGCAAAATATAGCTGGACTCTTGATGGTACAGCCATTGGCAGCAAGCGGCAAGTGTATTTTGACGAAGATAGCAGCAATCCAAGCGATACCGTCACCATTAATACTGCTGGAGAATACAAATTGACTTTCTCAGGCACATATAATGCTAAGGGTAATGTACAGGCATGGAGTGCGAAACATGGCTCGTCTATCACATATAGTTTTGAGGGCGACGTAAATAGCCGTGTGGTATGTAGCGTTCATGCAGGATATACGCCAGGTTTTGACATCACCGCTTCAACAAAAATAAAAGTATTACCATGAAACGCTGATTAAGCACATTGGTATCTAACAAGATCTTTATTCCGCCCGGAGTCCCTCGAATATGAGACTTCGGGCTTTCTTTACAAGCAAACGAGCTACAAAAACAGAATTCCTAACTTCGTCAATGCGTCACCCAAATCAATTATAGTGGGCTGATAGAGAATATATCTTATCCGACATATGGAATAATAAACCTTGTTCTGTGTGCATTAAGGGCTGTTCGCCCTTGTGCCGCTTATCGCGAAGACATAAGAACATAAGCAACATAAGGGCTGACACCTGATGAAGAGAACTCTTTAATTGTGTTCCATTATGGTGGTGTGAGAGGTCGGAAAACGAAAGTAGGAAGAAAACTGCTTCGTTTTCCTCCTACTCAATTAATTCAGTTTAATATAACCCTAAATATCAGTCGAAGCGTGTATTTAGTAATTCTTGTTCTGTTTATACAGTCCAGGTATATAATATAGCTGGTTGTATGGGATTGGATAGAACTCGTTCTTGCCGGCTGTATAGTGTGCATCCTTCAAATAGGTTGCGTATGTCTGTCCGTCGTATACGTCGTGCTGTTCTTTTGCAAAGTATGCGTTGAGTGTCTTCGAAGCTATACCCCAACGGCGCAGGTCGAAGTAGCGTCCGTTCTCCATAGCAAGTTCCAGTCGACGTTCCCAGCGCAGACACTTGCGTGCTGTAGTCTTGTCCTGGAAGTAAGACTCTGGATAGAGAGCTATCTCACACTGGTCTTCTGCATAAGCGATGTGCTTGCCTACAGAGTTCTTTGCACGCTGACGGATGTCGTTGATGATAGTGCGGGCCTCTGAAAGGTTGTCGGTCTCGATAAGAGCCTCTGCACGCATCAGCATCACGTCGGAGTAGCGGAACACATAGTCGTTCATTGCGAATGCCTGCCATGAACCATTGTAAGTCTCACCCTTAGAGCGCTGCGGCACTTCCTTCATAGAGCAGTAGTAGCCGTAAGTGTTAGGTGTGCGGCTGTTTGCCTTTGTGAGGGTGTATTCCTTCTCATACTTGTATGGGAAAGTAGGCATACCCACAGTATGGAACAAACGTGGATCCCACTTCTGAGCGTTTGGCTTACCGTTGATAGGATAGTCTATTGTCTTGTTGTAGTCGTCAAACTCTGGCAGACCGTTCTTGGTCTTGAATGCGCTTACAAGGTCTTGCGATGGTTTGTGGAAGTCCCATCCGCACGACCACATGCCCCATACTCCATTGAGCACATTGCTCCAGTTGGCGCGTCCGTAGGTGGTGTTGTCATCCTTGTAGTCAGAAGTCTGTACGGCAAATATACTCTCCTTACTGTTCTTTTCTTCAGGAAGGAAGATGTCACCATAATCCTCAAGATAGCCATAGTTAGGGTCGTCCTTCACCACCTTGGTGTATTCTACCACCTTCTGCATGTATTCTTTGTTGATATGGTCGTAGCCGTTGGTAGCTTCGTAGCCGTCTCCATAGGCAAGGGTGAGATAGCACTTGGCAAGGTATGAGGCAGCAGCTATCTTGTTCACTCTATTCTTGTCGGTCTGCACATCGGGCAGCACGTCGTAAGCCTCCTTGAAGTCGTTGATAATCTTTTGGAACAAATCCTCGTAGGTAAACTCGTCGTTGCGGGTCTGCTCCTGAAGGTTGTTCTTTGCGACATTCTCGTCAATCCAAGGCACTTGGCGGAACATGGTTATCAATTTATAGTAGAAGTGGGCACGGAGGAACTTCACTTCGGCTACACGTTGCTTGCATGTTTCTTCGCCGAGTTTGTCGTTGCCATATTGCTCAAGCGAGAGCAAGGCACGGTTGCAACGGCTCACGGCACAAAAGAGACGATACCAAAGCTCGTCAAACTCGCCTGGTGTAGAGGTCATGGTAGACCATATCTCCATTGGGTGATAGCCAGTGTCGGTAGTGCCTGAACCTCCTTTCAGACAGTCGTCTGATGACAAATCGCCATAAGGCCAGAGGTTGAATGGATAAGAATACCAGCAATCGCCGAGCATAGCGTATGCTGAAGCAACCATACCATCGGGGTTGCTGAAAGCCTTGTCCTCGTCAACAACACCCTTGGGCGATTCGTCGAGGAAGTCGCTGCATGATGTTGTAGTGCCGAGTGTCAACATCGCTGCGAATATATATTTATATAGATTTTTCATTGTTTCTGATTTTTAAATTGTTTTGAATACTTTGTATTGTAACCGATTTTCAATATAACTCATAAGTGCTTACAAGGAGGGTAGGGGTGCTTACCCACCTTATTATATATTAGAAGCTAACCTGCAGTCCGAACGACACTGATGAAGAGTGTGGATAAGCCCAGTTAGGATTCTCTGGGTCGGATATGGTGAAGCTGTTGCTCTTCCATGTGAAGAGGTTCTGACCTGAAACATATACACGAGCCGATGTCATGTTGAGCTTCTTAAGCAATGAGTCGCTGAAGTTGTAGCCTACTTGCAGTGAGCGAAGCTTCATCCAGTTGCCATGCTCTACGAAGTATGACGATGCACGTCCCTCGTCGCCCGTATTGTTGGTTGTGAGCGCAGGAATTGTTGACGATGTGTTGTCTTGGGTCCATGCTCCAAGCAGGCGGTTGCCCTTGTTGCTTCCAGCGTCTGTTATGCTCCAGAAGTCGGTCTGGAATTTCTGATTGTTGTATACGTCTACACCGCACACGCCCTGGAAGAACATTGAGAGGTCGAAGTTCTTGTATCCAAGCGACACGTTCAAGCCCCAGTTGAAATTAGGTACAGGATTATAAATCCAAGTTTGGTCGTTGGCATTAATAGAGCCATTACCATCAAGGTCGGCATACTTAAGTCCGCCTATACGGGCATTAGGCTGACCTGAGGCAAGTACCTCTTCGCGACTTTGGAAAAGTCCGTCAACAACGTATCCCACTATAGAGCCATAAGGCTTCTTTGACTGTACAAGGTTCTCCTTCATTGTATGTGCATACGAACCTGTGGTTGTAGAAGGCAGGTATGTAACTTTGTTGCGGAAGAAGTCGATATTGGCAGATACGTCATAGCGTAGACCATACTTTGTAGTATGACGATAGCCAACGTTAGCCTCCATACCTATATTGCGCAGTGATGGACCATTCGACCAACTTGCACCACCCTCACCCATTGCACCGAGATATGCGGGTGATATGAGCATATCCTTTACATCTTTGATATAAGCATCGACAGTTCCGTAGAGTTCTTGGTTGAACAAAGAGAAGTCGGCACCAACGTTATATTGTATTGTTGTTTCCCATTTCAGGTTGTCGTTACCAGTCTGTGTGGCGCGGAAGCCTGATGGGAAAATGCCAGTGCCTTGACGGTAGAGGTCGTATGCGGTAGATGTTACACGGTCAGAGCCATAATCGGCAACATACAAGCCGTAGCGTGCTGTGTTGGATATCTCTTGGTTACCGGTCTTGCCCCATGATGCACGAATCTTAAGATCGTCTATCCATGATGCTTTGAGGTTCTTTGAAAGACGATAGCCAAGTGTAGCGGCAGGGAAGTTGCCATAACGGTTGTTCTTGCCGAAACGTGAGCTACCGTCACGACGTATGGTGAACGAGGCGAGAACGAGATCTTGCCAATTATAGTCAACCTTTCCGAAGAACGATGCAAGCGAATAGCCTGAACCAATACCAGTGGCTCTCTCAATACCAGTTGCGGCATCTGGCCACATATAGTCCTTGTCTTCAATTACGAATGACTGTGCGTAAGATCCCATATCCTCTACAGTCTGCTTGTGCAACTCCATACCAGCAAGCACCGTGAAGTCGTGGTCGCGTGCTATCTTGAAGTTGTAGTTGGCTGTATTACTCCATGTCCAACGCACGTCGTCGTGGGCAGAGAGTGTGGTGCTCGGAATATCATTGTTCACAATGTCCGACTTGAAGGTGTGGTTCATTGAGTGAATGAACGAGTGATAGTAGTCGAGACCAAAGTTTGAGCGGAGCATAAGACCCTTGAGCGGTTTTACGTCAACGTAAGCATTTCCGAAGACACGCCATATCTTCAAGGCATTGTCGCGGTTCATGTACATCTCGCGCAGAGGGTTCTGACGGTCGCTCATGCCACCTACTGGTCCGCCAAACGTAGTGCCATCTTCTTCATATACGGGTACAGTAGGTGACATCTTCAGCGCATTCTCCATAGGAGCGCAGTCAACTTGCTTAGAATAGGTTACTGTGGCATTCTCGCCTACACTTACTATCTTGTTGACATTGTATGTAGAGTTGAATCGTGCTGAGAAGTTCTCGAAGTTGGAGTACTTCAATATACCGTCGTTCTTCTTGTAGCCTGCAGAGAAAAGACCAGTAAACTTGTCGGTAGCACCCGATAAAGAGAGGTCGTAGCTCTGCATGAAGCCAGTGCGTGATATCTCGTCAAGCCAATCGGTGTCCGAAATACGCATTGTTTTCTTGGCATTGATGTAACCATCGTATACGCCATTCACTGTATATGTATTATAGTTGCCAGTAGAAGGGTCGTATGCCTTGATAGTGCGTCCGCTGGATGCGTTGAGATCGAGACCATAGTTACGTGCATAAGCCACAGGGTCGATTCCGTCGTTGAGGGCAGCTTGTGCCATAGCTGTAGCATACTCACGTGTATTGCAGAGCTTCATCATCGACTGCGAGTTGTAGAATTGTGCAGTGAGGTTTGTTGAGAAGTCTACATTGAGTTTGCTGCCCTTCTTGCCTTTTTTTGTAGTGATAATGATAACACCATTGGCGGCACGCGAACCATATATAGATGCCGAAGCTGCATCCTTGAGCACTTGCATACTCTCAATGTCGTTCATGTTGAGCGAGTTGAGGGCTGTAGTTGTAGGCACTCCATCAATAACAAACAATGGGTCTTGTGATGAGTTGAATGAACCAATACCACGTATGCGAACAGTACCAGTGCCAATAGGCGAACCGTCGGTAGTGATGGTCATGCCTGGCACCTTGCCTTGCAAAGAGCGCATAGGGTCGGTATCTGCTGACGATTTGAGGTCTTTTGTGCTTACCACTGATACAGAACCAGTCAAATCTGCCTTGCGCTGAACTTGATAACCAGTAACAACCACCTCTCCGAGCAACTCTGAGTTGTCTTGGAGCACAATCTTGAGATTCTCACCAGCCTTCACCTCCTGGTCTTTGCATCCTATATAAGAGATGATAAGGGTTTCGCCGGGCTTAACGTTCAACTTAAAGTTACCGTCTATGTCGGTCACTGTACCCATATTATTGGCTCCCTTCACTTTTACTGATGCGCCAATGATAGGCTCGCCAGTATTGTCAGTCACCGTTCCGCCGATGCCATTAGTCTGGGCGTATGCGCCAGAACCTGCGAGCATGAGCATACTTACTAAAGCTACTTTTGCTTTTTTCATAAGATATACGTTTTATGTTTTGGTTTAAGTTGTTATTTGTTCCCTGTATTATTCCTAATAAAGGTTTTTAGCTTAACAAGAGCTGCGTTGTTGAGGCAGCGTCTTGTTTACGCTTGCAAAGTTAGAGAACAAAATAAAAGTGATATTTCATGAATCGTTCACAAAATATCACTCATGTTACATGCAACAATAGTTGACGGTATAGTCAAAAATGTTGAGTTTTTTCTTTTTTTGTTACGTAAAATTAAACCTTCATTTCCTCTCTTACATCCGTTGGATACTTGTCATACTGCTTTTTGAAGCACGACGAGAAGTAGCCTGGAGTGGCAAATCCCACTTCGTTGGCTATTTCTGATACTGTCTTGTCGGTTGTCTTTAGCAGCTGCATGGCTCGTTTCAGTCTTGTTTCGCGCAGTATCTCTATAGGAGTCATGCCCGTGAGGGCTTTAACCTTGCGGTAGAGCTGAACGCGTGAGAGTCCTATTTCGTCGCCTATAACCTCAATCTTGAGGTTGGTGTTGCTCATGTGCTTATCCATAGCCTTGAGGAAGGTGTCAAGGAATCGGCGGTCGGGCGAAGGAGAGTGTTGAGTGTTGAGTGTTGAATGTTGAATTGTCGGTAACTCCGATGAGGAATTTTGAACCTTGAACAGTTGACGTAGCTTCTGGCGATTGGCAAGTAGCGAGGCTATGTTGGCAAGGAGCAGTTCGGCACTGAAAGGTTTCGTCATATACATGTCGGCACCAGTCTGCAATCCTTCGATATATTGTTGCTCGCTGCTGCGTGCAGTAAGCAGCAGCACAGGAATGTGGCTTGTTGCCTCATGCTGCTTAAGGCGTGTACAGAATGTCAGTCCGTCCATTACTGGCATCATCACGTCCGACACCACTATGTCGGGCACACTCTCTACGGCAAGTTTAAGTCCGCTTTGTCCGTCGGCAGCCTCTATCACATAGTAGCGGTCGAGCAGTAGAGTGCGCAGATAGGCACGCATGTCCGCATTGTCGTCCACGATAAGTACCGTTGCAAGTTCGTCGGCATTGTCATTTACAAGAATGTCATGTCGGCTATCTTGTACTGACTTATGGCTTGCCATGAGCTGCTCATTGGTTGTCACGGTAGTGTCGTCAACTGTATTGCGATTCTCGCGACGGAACAAAAGAACATTGCTCACAAGGCGTTGCAACTGTTCCACGTTGCGTTGTATTATTTCTATGAGTTGTTGTTTGTCACCTTTACCTTCGGCGAGTTGGTTTATGGGGCCTGCTATAAGTGTAAGTGGAGTGCGCAACTGGTGTGATGCGTTTGTAAAGAAACGTGTCTGTTCGTCATTCAACTCACGCATACGACGGTTAGCACGACGTGTGACCTTTACGGCACGCCATGTGGTTGCAACAGCTACTGCCAATAGCAGGATTACGAGGAATGCCACGATGAGTAGTGAGCGCTGGATGTGATAGAAACCGAGATATGTCTCAAGTTTCGACTGTATTGTTGCAAGATATTGGTTCTGTTTCATCAATGAGTTGCTACTCAGCGATATGTCTGCAACATTCTGTGGCGTGATAACAAAGCTTTTCATGTTGTTTACACGTTCAAACGGTTTTCCTTCAAGTATACGCAAGGCAAGAGCTATAACTTCCTCGCCATGTGTAGGATATATGTATGATGCAGAGAATTGTCCTTTCTGCACAGCGTCTATACCCTCGCCAGGCAGTCCGTCAATACCAAGAAAACGGATGTCGTGCTCCTTGTGAAATTCTTTGGCAGCCTCATAGGCACCAAAAGCAACAAAATCACTGTGGCAGAATACAATATCTACAATTTTGCCATCCTTCAACCATCGTTGCATTATACGTTTACAGTCGTCGTATGACCATTGACCTGGCACATGATGATACTCAATGGATGGATATTGTTTCATTGTTTCGCTAAAACCAGAATGTCGTTCTACAGCTGGGGACATTTCTGATGGTCCACTCATTTCCAATACAATAGGTCGTCGTCCGTCAGTCTTAACGCTGTCACGGCATAGCAAAGCTGCATACTCCGCCATCTTGCGTCCTGCCTCAACGTTGTCGCCACCGATATAAGCGGTATAGTCTTTCATTGCTGTAGTGCGGTCGAAGAATACAATAGGGATATTCTTTTCGCGAGCGCGTTGCAGACTGCCATTCAGAGCATGATAGTCGTTAGGCGAAACCACAAGCAGGTCGACACCCTCGTTGATGAGGCTGTCTATTTGGAGGCATTGCCGCTCGTTGCTGTTGTCGGCATTCTTAATGATCACTTTTACGTCGGTGTCGTATAGATGTTGTGCGGAAAGCATCTCAATGTTGGCTTTTTCGCGCCAGCGTCCACCCACACATTGCGATACACCTATCTTATATTTATAGTTGCTGGTGCAACCAGTGACGAGTATAAGCACTACCAACATTATAAATAATGTGTTGTAAGTTTTGGTTTTCATATGTAAATGTCAGGTTTTATATATTTTCAATGGCAAAGTTACTTGAAAAATCTTATATCTGTAGTCAAAATAAATGACTATTCACTCAAGTATTGTTTCATTACGTAATTCTTGTAAGTTTAGGAAACATAAATAACATTCACATTATGATATAAAGCGTACCTTTGCAGCAGAAATCAACTATCTACAGCTCACGCTATTTTTTTGATAATCCTAAAAACCTATATAAAGTATGGAAAAGAAATCATTCAGCCGCACAGCGGCAGCGTCGTTTCTCTTAGGGCTTGCAATGTCAGCCTCAGCGCAAGAGACAAGTTTTCTCAGTAGCAACCACTGCATCTATCGTGTGAACAACTCACAGAAAGTTTTGCTCTTGCCAGTGCAGGAGAAGGCTGAGGTGTGCAATGTCAAGGTTGTGGATGGCAATAATCAGGTGAAAGCTCTGAATGTTCGCCTCGCATCCAATCACATCGACTATTTTGTGCCTCTCTATCTTGATGAGTTCAAGGATAGCAAAAGTCTTTCTCTCGACATTCATGTCAATGGCACCTATCGTAACGATGGTGGTATTTCGAGCTTCACATGCTGGAAGAATATGAAGTATGCCGACTCATTCGACATGACCAACTGCGAGCAGTATCGTCCCGTATATCATCACACTCCAGCTTATGGATGGATGAACGACCCTAACGGCATGTTCTATAAGGATGGTGTATGGCATCTTTACTACCAGTTTAATCCCTATGGCTCGCAATGGGAGAACATGACATGGGGACATTCCACATCTACCGACCTTATGCACTGGAAGTTTGAGGGCAAGGCTGTTGAACCTGATGCTTGGGGTACAATATTCTCTGGTTCGGCTGTAGTAGACCATAACAATACTGCCGGATTTGGCAATGGTTCTGTTGTGGCTATGTATACATCGGCTGGCGAGAACCAGACACAGAGCCTTGCTTACAGCACCGACAATGGAAAGACTTTCACAAAATGCGACGGCAACCCAGTGCTGACAAGCAACACACCCGACTTCCGCGACCCTCACATGTTCTGGAATGAGGATATAAAGAAGTGGAATATGATTCTTGCAGAAGGACAGCATATGAACATCTATTCATCAGCCGACCTTAAGAAATGGACTCTCGAGAGTCAGTTTGGTGCTGAGTATGGCAATCATGGTGGTGTGTGGGAATGTCCCGACCTTATGAAGATGCGTGTACGCGGTACCGACAAGTATAAGTGGATGCTTATCTGCAACATCAATCCTGGAGGTCCGTCTGGCGGATCTGCCACACAATACTTTGTTGGCGACTTTGACGGCAAGAAGTTCACATGCGACACTAAGCCTGAAGTTACTAAATGGATGGACTATGGCAAGGACCACTATGCCACTGTTACATTCGACAATGCTCCTGATGGTCGTCGTGTTGCCATGGCATGGATGAGCAATTGGCAGTATGCCAACCAAGTGCCTACTAAGCAGTATCGCTCAGGCAACTCTATACCACGCGACCTTGACCTTTATGAATACGATGGCGATATTTATTGTGGTGTGACTCCTTCGCCTGAAATGACAGCAGCACGTCCCAAGAAAGCTACGAAGAGTCTCAGTGAAGCTTGCGAAATGGTAGTTTCGCTTAAGGGAAATGCTACTTTGACACTTTCCAACGCTAATGGTGAGAAAGTAGTTATGACCTATGACGAGAAGAACCGCTCGTTCTCTATGGACCGCACAAACAGCGGACTGAAAGACTTTAGCGAAGACTTCGCTGCTATTACATCAGCCCCGGTACATGGCAAGATTTCAAAGTTGCGCATCTTTATCGACAAGAGCAGTATCGAGGTGTTTGATGCAGAGGGACGTATGGCTATGACTAACCTTGTGTTCCCAACAAAACCTTATAATAAGGTTACTGTGAAGGGTAAGGCCAAATATGTTGTTTATAATTTAAAATAATCGCTTGGTGGTACGGCATGAGCCGTACCACTCTATACAATGTTACATTCGTTGCAGAAATGTTGTAAGTTACGATTTTTGCTATCTGATGAAACATTATTTATATGAATGCTGCAATAATACCTATAATTTTGCAGCAGAAAACAAAAAATCAACTAATAACTAAAGAAGTTTATACACAAATGAGCAATTCAAACTCAAGTAAACTTACACTCATCCCAGTGATGATTGCATTCTTCACAATGGGATTTGTCGACCTTGTCGGCGCAGTGTCCAATAACATGCAGGAAGACTTCGGACTCTCTGATTCCGCAGCCAACTTCTTCCCGTCGCTTGTGTTCTTTTGGTTCCTTATCTTCTCTGTGCCTACGGGCATGTTGATGAATAAGATTGGCCGCAAGAAGACAGTGCTACTTTCAATTGTAGTAACAACCTTGGCTGTGTTCCTCCCTCTCTTCGACAGCTTTATGCCTACAAAGGAGAGCCAGCTCTGGCTGATGTATATATCGTTCTCGCTTCTTGGCATAGGCAATGCCATCATGCAGACATCTATCAATCCATTGGTGACAATGCTCGTTAAGGGCCACTTGGCTTCGACACTCACCTTCGGACAGTTTGTCAAGGCCATCGCCTCGTTCATTGCTCCGCTTATCGCAGCATGGGGAGCCACGACTACAGCTCCAGTCTTAGGACTCAGCTGGCGTATTCTCTTCCTCTTGTTCTTCATCATAGGTATGGTTGCTACATTGTGGCTCGGCATGACCCGTATTGAGGAAGAGCCTATCGAGGGCAAGGCTTCTGGCTTCGTTGATTGCCTTAAGATGCTTGGCTCACCAATCATTCTCCTCTCCTTCATCGGCATCATGTGCCATGTGGGCATTGATGTGGGCACCAACGCGGTTGCTCCGAAGATTCTCTTTGAGCGTATTGGCGGTGCAGGCGACACACTAAGCCAGTTTGAGTATGCCACATCCATTTACTTCGCATTCCGTACACTCGGTTGCTTCACGGGTTCAATCCTCATGCGTAAGCTCAACATCCGCACATTCTTCACTATCATTGTGCTTATGATGGCACTCTCTATGGTAGGTTTCGTGTTCGGCACAGAGAAGTGGGAGCTTTGGATTGCAATCGCACTCGTAGGCTACGGCAACTCTAATGTGTTCTCTATCGTCTTCTCTCAGGCTATGCTTTCCGCTCCCGAGAAGAAGAACGAGGTGTCTGGTCTTATGATCATGGGCTTGTTCGGTGGCACAGTGTTCCCGCTCTTCATGGGCTTTGCAAGTGATGCTGCCAAAGAAGCCGGCTCACAGTATCCGCAGATATGGGCTGCCGTGGTAATGGCAGTGGGTGTAGTGTATCTGCTCTCTTATATTCCGAAAGTTAAGCAATAAAAAACCTAAATATAATGAATACAAAATATGTAGTAGGACTTGGTGAGGCACTCTGGGATGTGCTTCCTGAGGGAAAGAAACTTGGTGGTGCTCCTGCAAACTTCGCATTCCATGCAGGACAGTTTGGACTAAACTCTATCGCTGTGAGTGCTCTTGGCGAAGACAAGCTTGCCGAGGAGACTATCGAGCAGCTTGAAGAGAAGAAGTTGCAGTATTGCATGCCTCGCGTGCCTTATCCAACTGGTACAGTGCAGGTGACACTCGACGACGAGGGCATACCTACCTATGATATAAAGGAGAATGTGGCATGGGACAACATTCCGTTCAACGATGATGTTAAGGCTATTGCCGAGAATGCACGTGCCGTATGTTGGGGCTCGTTGGCTCAGCGCAATGTTGTAAGCCGTGAGTCTATCTATAAGTTCCTCGACGCTACTCCTAAGGACTGTATGAAGATTTTCGACATCAATCTTCGTCAGAACTTCTACACCAAGGAAATTATCTGCGAGAGCATGAAGCGTTGCAACGTTCTCAAGATTAACGATGAGGAGTTGGTTCTCATAGGTCGCATGTTCGGCTATCCTGGCTTGGACATCGAGAACAAGTGCTGGCTCATTCTTGGCAAGTACGACCTCGACATGCTTGTGCTTACTTGTGGAGTTAACGGTAGTTATGTGTTCACACCTGGCACAATGTCATTCCAACCTACTCCTAAGGTTGATGTGGCTGATACTGTAGGTGCAGGCGACTCTTTCACTGGCACATTCTGTGCTTCAATACTTGCTGGTATGTCTGTAGCCGACGCCCACAAGCGTGCTGTTCACGTGAGCGCATACGTCTGCACACAGAACGGAGCAATGCCTGTATTGCCTGAAGAAGTGAAGAACATCTAATTTAGTTTTCGTTTGTACGAAATATATTGAAAAAAAGTAAGGGCAACTGGATGAATCTTATCTCATCATCCAGTTGCCCTTTTTTAGTGTCATGGGCACTACGATTTCTTCTCTCGTACTGTCCTTGAAGCATAACACAAGAAAGGCATGTCCCACATGCTTGGCTGTGTCGGCCTTGGCTCCTGCTATTGTCACGGAGTCGAGACCCTTATGGTCGTCCTTCATCTGCCACACATATTGCTTGGCACTTACTATCAGCTGTTCGCGATAGCTGCCAGGAATGCTGTCCGGTCGGTAGAAACCATCCACATAAGCGTCATACTTGCCCTGTATCAGGTAGTCGTAGTATGTCTTTGCGGTTTTTGCTACCAATTCTTCTGGGTTGGGTTCTTCTCCTTTGCCGCATGAGGCAAAGGAGAAGAGCGTTAATGCGAGTACTATATATAATAGGTGGCGCATGTTGGTTTGTTTTACTTCTGTCGTATAAACACGTTTATCGGACAACCGTGCATCGACCAGTTCTCGCGAATCTTGTTCTCGAGGAATCGGCGATAAGGCTCCTTGATATACTGCGGAAGGTTGGCGTAGAACACAAACGAAGGTATCTGTGTGTTGGGCAACTGTGTGCAGTACTTAATCTTGATGTACTTACCCTTGGTTGATGGTGGTGGGTAAGCCTCGATAAGCGGAAGCATCACCTCGTTGAGCTTTGATGTTCCCACGTGAGCCTTGCGGTTGATGTAAACCTGCTTTGCTGTCTCAAGCACCTTGAAGATGCGCTGCTTGGTGAGTGCTGAAGCGAAGATGATGGGGAAGTCAACGAACGGAGCCATGCGTTTGCGGATGGCATTCTCGAAGGTCTTTATCACAGCCTGGTCCTTGTTTTCCACAAGGTCCCACTTGTTCACCACTACCACAAGCGACTTGTTGTTGCGCTGTATGAGCTGGAAGATGTTCATATCCTGAGCCTCAATGCCTCGTGTGGCATCAATCATAAGGATACACACGTCTGAATTCTCGATAGCGCGGATAGAACGCATCACCGAATAGAACTCCAAGTCCTCCGACACCTTGTTCTTGCGACGTATACCGGCTGTGTCTACAAGATAGAAGTCGAATCCAAACTTGTCGAAGCGTGTATAGATAGAGTCGCGTGTTGTACCTGCAATCTCTGTCACGATGTTGCGGTCCTCACCGATAAAGGCATTGATGATAGAACTCTTGCCTGCGTTAGGACGACCCACCACAGCGAAGCGAGGAATACCATCCTCTACCTCTTCCTTGGTGTCAGGCTTCAACTTCGAGAGCACAAGGTCGAGCAAGTCGCCCGTACCGCTGCCCGTAGCCGATGATATACATTGTGGCTCACCAAGTCCCAGTCCGTAGAACTCAGCAGCATCGTATATCTGGTCGTTGTTGTCGGTCTTGTTAGCCACAAGGATAACAGGGAGCTTTGTGCGGCGAAGGATAGTTGCCACATCCTGGTCCCAGTCTGTCAAGCCTGTCTGCACGTCAACGAGAAAGAGAACAAGGTCGGCCTCTTCTGTTGCCACAATTACCTGCTTGCGGATAGCGTCCTCAAAGATATCGTCGCTCTTCACTACCCATCCGCCAGTATCTACTACCGAGAACTCACGTCCGTTCCACTCGCATTTGCCATACTGGCGGTCGCGTGTCGTGCCCGCAGTATCGCTCACGATAGCCTGACGTGTCTTGGTAAGACGGTTGAACAGTGTCGACTTGCCCACGTTAGGGCGTCCCACTATTGCTACTAAATTTGCCATATTTGAGTTTTGATTTTTGAATTTTGAATTTTGAATTGTTGCCTTTGGCAATTTTGAGTTTTGAATTTTGAATTTTGAATTGTTGCCTTTGGCAATTTTGAGTTTTGAGTTTTGAATTTTGAGTTGTTGCCTTTGGCAATTTTGAGTTTTGAGTTTTGAATTTTGAATTGTTGCCTTTGGCAATTTTGAGTTTTGAGTTTTGAGTTCTGAATTGTGAATTCAAAATTCAAAATTGAATAATTCCTAATCGGCATCGCCGATAATTCAAAACTCAAAATTCAAAACTCAAAATTCTACTCCGGGTTATACCCGAAGTTGTCCAACTCTCTTTTCGAGCTTCTCCAGTCCTTGTCCACCTTCACGAAGGTGTGCAGGTATACGCTCTTGCCGAAGAACTTCTCAAGCGACTTGCGTGCCTCTGTCGACATCTTCTTCAGAGCCACACCCTGATGTCCGATGATGATGCCCTTCTGCGAGTCGCGCTCCACATATATTACGGCATGGATGTCGATGTTCTTCTGGCTCTCCTTGAACGACTCCACCTTTACCTCCACCGAGTAAGGAATCTCCTTGTCGTAGTAGAGCAGAATCTTCTCGCGGATAATCTCAGACACGAAGAAGCGGGCAGGCTTGTCTGTCAGCTGGTCCTTGTCGAAGAAAGGCGGTGAGTCGGGCAACAGTTCCTTGATGCGGCGCATAAGCATGTCCACACCAAACTTGTTCTTTGCCGAGATAGGAAGAATCTCTGCGTTGGGCAGCAGCGTATGCCACTTCTCCACAGTGTCGCCAAGAGTCTTCTGGTCGCTTTGGTCAATCTTGTTGATGAGCAGAAGCACGGGTATTGTCATCTTCTTCACCTTGTCGAGGAAGTCCATGTTCTTCTCCGGGTTCTCCACTACGTCGGTCACGTATAGCAATACGTCGGCATCCTGCAAAGCCGACTCCGAGAAGGCGAGCATCGACTCCTGCAACTTATAGTTAGGCTTAAGCACGCCCGGAGTGTCGGAGAAAACAATCTGTGCCTCGTCCTCATTCACAATACCCATGATGCGGTGGCGCGTCGTCTGTGCCTTGAATGTGGCAATGCTAATACGCTCGCCGACAAGCTGGTTCATCAGTGTCGACTTGCCCACATTAGGATTGCCCACTATGTTTACAAATCCTGCTTTGTGCATATTTTCTGAAAGAATTACGCCGTGAGGAGGTATCTAAAAAAGGATTTCACAACCTCCCACGACTTGTTGTTATAGTACTATTATGCAAAGATACTGCTTTTTTCAGAAAAATGTTTTAATCTGAGCCGTATTTACACGTATTTTAACGCTTTATGCAAGCTCCCTTAGCTTTGCTTCATGTCTTTGTCAACCATAGCTGCCACACACGAGTCCGACCACACATTCTCGGCTGTCTCTATCATGTCCAGCACGGTGAACACGGGCAGTATGATACCCATAATAGCCACTGGAGCTCCTATTCCCGACATAAGCGAGAGCGTGAGGAAGTAGCAACCCATAGGCACTCCTGCGTTGCCTATTGCGGCAAGCACCGATATGAAGAGCCACATTATCATTGTGCCCCATGTCAGTTCTACGCCTCCGTTCTGCATCACGAACAGCGATGTCACGAAGATGAATGCTGCGCATCCGTTCATATTGATGGTGGTGCAGATAGGCAGCACAAAGCGCGACACACGGCTGCTAACCCCAAGATGTTCCTCAGATGTCTGTATGGTCACGGGCAGTGTGGCTGCCGAACTCTTGGTGAAGAGTGCCATAAGCACCGCTGGCATCATGCCGCGCATCACCTTTACGGGGTTTATGCCTCGCGACATAAGGAACAAGGGCAGCACCACAAAGAATTGCAACACGTTGCCTCCCAATATCACAGCTACATACTTGCCTATCGACTGCATCACCATTCCTGCCGATACCTCTGCCGACAATTGTGCCGCAAAGGCAAGTATGCCGAGCGGAAGGGCATGTATCAGCCAGTGGATGAGCGTGGATACAAGGTTTTGCAGTCCCGTGAGTCCGTTCATCAGTGTTCGCTTGCCGTCGTTCTCGGGCATACGTGCCAAGGCAATGCCTACTGCCACGGCTATAAGCAGAATGGAGAGAATATTACCCTCCATAAACGGTTGCACGATATTGGCAGGCACGATGCCCATAACATACTCGCTGTAGGATGCAGCTCCCTCTATCTCGCTTGGCACATTGGCTGTCAGACTGCTGCCTTTAATCATCTCCATAGGCAGATTGTCGGGCTGAATAATCTTGTAGAGCATCATACCCACTGCAGCTGCAGCAATGGTTGTGAGCAGAGTATAGTTTATGGTGCGTCGGAATATTCTTCCCGTGTCCTTTTGTGTGCCAAAGGTGGCAAGCGTCATCGTCACGGCAAGTGCAATGGTAGGCACAGCAATGAATTGGAACAGTCGGGTGTAGACTGTAGCTATAAAGTTGGCTGATGTGTTTATCCAGTCGATGCCGAGCACTCCAAGCACGGCTCCTATTACTAATGCTCCGAGCCACAGCCAGAAGTTCTGCCCCTCAGCACAAGAGTGGCACTTTATCTCCGTTTTCTCAATGTTTTCTGTATTATTATTCATGTTTTCTGTATTATTGATAAAATGTCATTTATAAAATAAAAAATCAGCTTATTGGGCTTTCGTCTGCAAAATTACGAAACAAATGTCAATTATGCAATAACAACAATGATTAAACAACAGAAAAGCATTGCTGTTGGATGCGAGCATAGTTGTTAATTTACTTTTTGTTTTTTCAATCTTTCTATATATTATATGAAGCTTTTTATGTAATTTTGTTCCAAATTTACTTTAGAAAAAGATTTAATGATGAAAATTATGAAGATTAAGAGTATGGTTGTGCTTTTGGCATTGGGTCTGTCTGCTTGTTCAGGTGGCAAGTATGCCGGAGTGCCTAAGGAGTATCATGAATTGCTGAACCATGCTATGGTTACAGCCGGTGATAATGCTAAGGAGTTGCAAAAGGCGTTGAAGGATGCTCCTGCCGACCAGAAGGAGGGTGTGGCTTTCCTTATTTCCTACATGCCCGAAAGGGATGCCAAGGCTTTGACTGCCGACTTCTTGTTGGAGAATGTATCGTATGCCTATAAGGCGAGAGCTGAATTCCCATGGGCTAAAGATGTGCCCAAGGATATTTTCTTGAACGACGTGGTGGCTTATGTCAACTTGAACGAGAACCGCGAAAATTGGCGTAAGGACTTCTACAATCGTTTCAAGAAATACGTGGCTTCTTGTAAGACGATGCGCGAGGCTATTGATTCTGTAAACAAGAATGTGCGCGACGAACTGATGGTTGATTATAATACGAAGCGTGAGAAACCCGACCAGGCACCTTATGAGTCCATGCGTCAGCACATGGCTTCTTGTTCGGGCCTGTCCATCTTGCTTACTGATGCTTTCCGTGCTGTAGGCATTCCTTCGCGTGTGGCTGGCACTCCTGCTTGGTATGACGACCGTGGCAACCACAACTGGAATGAGGTGTGGATTGACGGCAAATGGCGCTTTACTGAGTATTATCCTTCTGAAGACTTGGATAAGTCGTGGTTCCTTACTGATGCTGGCAAGGCCATCAAGGAGGACTTGCGCAAGGCCATATATGCCGCTTCCTTCAAGCCAACGGGCTCTTACTTCCCCTTAGTATGGGATATGGACCTCCGCTATGTTCATGCCGAGAACGTAACCGACCGCTACACCAGCTTATATAGAGCTCAACTGTCGGCTGTTCCCGATGACGACAAACACGTTGCCTTAAGAGTAATGGTGTTTAAGGACAAGGATCATGCAGAAGATTCTGGCGATCGTGTGGCTACTAACTTGGACGTGTTCAAGGGTGAAGAAAAGCTTTTCGGCGGTCGCAGCACTGGTGCCACTCAGGATATGAACGATGTCCTTACTTTCAAAGTGGAAAAGAACCAGTCGTATACCATTAAATATATGAATGGTAACGACGTGTTGGAGACACAGAACGTGGAAGTGGGAGACCAGACTACGACGTTGAAATTGTATATGAAGTAAAGTCTCAAACTTCGTTACTCAAAAAATACGTATTTTATAACTGATTGATAAGCAATATTTTGTGTCATTGCGTCACCTGATTTTGGGTGACGCAATGATGAAGTCAGGTGAAATCTTATAGAAATCGATTGTATTGTCAATCTTTCCCACAAAAATACACTCCAAAATAAACGATAGTTAGACTTATTCGCAAAAGTATCTGCCCTTTTATTTGCCCTTATACAACTTGTTAGCTCTCAATGAAATGGGTGTATTTTTGAAAGGGTTAAATGCTTATAATTAAACGTTATTCGCCTTTTTATCCGCCCTTTAATATTTACCTTTGTTGATGAACTCTTTTTTATCACAGTTTACAACTAATCATCTATCATTCCTCATTCTCTCCTTCCTGTTCTGAACGGAATTCAAAGACGAGTTCTGATGCTGGGATGTTGCATTCTTCAAACATTCCACGAAGAATATTTATTTTGGTAGCTGTGCTATTATCAGTCCATACATACTTTCCTGGTGCAAGTTCGCGTCTCCAGTAATCTTGTGTAGTTGAGAAACCGCACTTTTCATTTGCGCAAAGCCATTCTATGGTTGAACGCTTTTCTATCAGAATATGTCCGCATACTTGAATAAGCATTTCCTTCCATGTATTGACCGTATATCTAACTCCATGAAGTATATACGCCTGAAGTTTCTTGCCGGTGAACTCATAATCCTCATCGTCAAGTGATGCAGATTCCGCCTCACGGTTCAACGGCTCAAATGATGTTGTAGGCATAGGCCAAAGTCGCATAAACACATTCTGTAGTTCTTTCTGACGTGCTTTCAGCTCCGTTTCGGTCCATTGTTCGCACGATTTCACAGAGTTGTTCAATCGGAACGCACTGTCTTTGAAACCTTTCTCCATGTCTCTTTTCTCAATAAAGGTAA
>OQVL01000297.1_pt1 | contig 24500 bp, 25 predicted proteins | sample 1691501 | NCBI WGS metagenome assembly OQVL01 (sample SAMN03418253, study PRJEB22391) | human gut metagenome | biome: human-gut; feature: organic feature; material: feces | host: Homo sapiens | place: Tanzania | collected 2013-01 | reverse complement strand
CGGCGGATTTCCTCGGCGATGTAGGCAGGACGAATTGGTGCGCGTCAACGCCCGCGACGTCGCCAACAAAACCGTGGATCAGCTGAAAGAACAAAAACGCCTGCTGACCGCGCTGAAAAAACTGACGGACATGCGCGACGACATCTTGACCGCCAAAGCCGAACTGGCGGCGTTGATGAACCTGCCGCCGACCGCCGATTTCGTTTTGGACGTTCCGCCCGAAGTCGACCACCCGCAAATCGTTCACGATTTGGGACAAATCAATCTGGAACAGTTCGCTTTGGTCAACCGTCCCGAATTGCGCGTCAACGATTACGAAGCCCGCATCGCCGCCGCCGAAGCCCGCAAGGAATTTTTGCGCCTGTTCCCCGGAATTGAGTTCAACGCGGGCGTGAATTACAATTCCAATTCCTATCTGCGCAACAAAAACTGGGCGAACGCGGGGATCGGCGTAACATGGAATCTGCTGGATCTGTTCGCGCGTCCGGAAGCGATCCGCCGCGCGCATGACAAACAGGAACTGGAACGTCTGCGCCGTCTGGCGATGACGATGGCGGTCATGACGCAAGTGAACGTGTCCTATCTGGAACTGCGCCAATCCGCCGAAGCGTTCGAAGTCGCCCGTTCCATGCAAAAAGTGGACGACGGATTGTGGACGCGCGCCTATGACGCCGACGCCCGAAACGATCGCGACCGCCGCGAAACGTTGTTCGCCGCCGTTGAAAAATTGGCGTCGCACTTGAAGCGCGATTTCGCCTACGCCGATTACAAAGCCGCCGAAAGCAATCTGTTCGTGGCTTTGGGCGTTGATCCCCTGCCCCGCTTTACCGTTCGCGCAAGCGTCGATTCATTGGCGCAGACATTGGAAGACAACCTGTCGCGCAACGCGCCCCGCGGCTTTAAAGACGTGTCCTACGACCGTCCCGCTTCGGAAAAATCGGCGCAAGCCGTCTTTTCCACCGAAGAACGCGCGGCACTGATGTCTGGCGTCAAAGCACGCAAAGAAAGCCTCCGCAAACCGTCCGCGTCCAAAGATCCGAACGCTCCGCTGGTTTTGACGGGCGCCGTTTCCGCCGTCAAAAAGCCCGCCGTCCCGAAATCCGTTCCGTCCGCTTTGCCCGAAAATTTCCGTCTGTTGCAACTGTCGTCGTTTGAACGGCTGGATAACGCGCAAAGCTATTGGCGCGAATTGACCGCCGCGAACGCGGAACTGAAAGCCTATTCGCCGATTTTCCGCGAAGTCAAGGTCGGTAAAACAAAACGGTTCAGAACATTCGTCGCGGACACGGAAAAACGGCTGAAAAACATTTGTACCCGTCTGAACGCGGAACTGAAAACCTGCCTGATTTCAAAACGCTGATTTTTTCTGGATTTTCTATAATGTTGCCCAATTTTCAAGAAATGATGCTGCCCGCTCTTCGCGCCGTTTGCAAACGCGAATCCGCAAAGGTCGCCGATATTGAAAACGACGTTGCCAACACTTTAAATCTGACTGCCGAACAGCGTCGAGAAACCGTTCCCAGCGGTCATCAAACAACTTTGCATAACAGGACACATTGGGCTGTCTACGATTTATATCGCGCGGGTTTGTTGGAAAAAGCGCGCCGCGGAATTTACACCGCAACCGCAGAAGGACGGAAATTGTTGAAACAATCTCCCGAAAAACTGGACAGAGAATACTTGAAAAGGTATCCCTCCTTTTGCGCTTTTTTAGAGAATTCCCGTCCTCAAAAAACGGAAGCTCATGAAATTTCATCGTTATCTTTGAACGAAGCCGATCCGGAAACTCAGCTGTACAATGCCGTCGGAGATTTAAGTGAAAAACTGAAAACGGATTTGCTTGACGAATTAAAGCATGCCGATCCCGTCTATTTCGAAAAAATCATTTTAGATTTGTTCAAAGCGATGAATTACGGCAACGGGGAAACAACTCCTAAAAGTCATGACGGCGGTGTCGACGGTATCATTTGCGAAGACGCGTTGGGACTGTCAAAAATTTATATGCAAGCGAAACGGTACGCAGACAATAAAGTCAACGAAAAAGAAATTCAAAATTTCGTCGGGGCGCTGGGGTGTTCCGAGGTCACAAAGGGCGTTTTTATAACCACCAGTTTTTTCGATGAAAAAGCCAAGAGAAAAGCATTGGACGCCGCCAAAAAAAACATGATCATCCGTTTAATTGACGGCGACGAGCTGGCGAAATTGATGATAGAACACAATGTCGGCGTCAAAACAAAAGAAACGATCCGAATTAAAGCCGTTGATATGGACTATTTCCGTCCGGAAGAGGAATAGTACGGCATAATCATTCATCGGGGCAGGATATTTCCACCAGCTTTTCAATCATATGGTGCAGCAAATCCGCCTGTTCGGTGACGGCGGCTTTGTAATAGACCTCTTTGCCGCGGCGCGACGCGGTGATCAGTCCCGCCGATTTCAGCTGTTTCAAATGGTGCGATACGGCGGGGCTGGACATTTCCATCATCGCCGAAATGTTGATCACGCATTCCTCGCAATGACACAACAGCCAGAAAATACGCGCGCGGCTAGTATCGCACAGTTGTTTGAAAATATCCGAAACCACTTGAAAATCCCGTGTTTCCGGCATGTGGTCGAAATCGTGTTCGACGCTTTGTCCGTGATTGTGCGGCAGCTGCATGGCGTTTCCTTTCACCCTTTGCGACGATTTTACCACAAATCGGACAAAGACGAACCATTCTTTTTGTTGACAGGTTGAAAGGTTTGCCCTATCTTAATGATTAAACGATTGCTTAATTGTTAAAGGAGAATCCGCTATGAACAAGGCGCAAAAAATCATGTCGGGGCGCATTATCGCCGCCGCGTTGATGCTGATCGGACTGCACTTTGCGGAAACGACGGGAGCCGTGCGTTTTGCGGCGTATATGACCGCCTACCTGATTATCGGGTACGATGTCGTTGCCGAATCGATTGAAAACATTGTCAAAGGCGACTTTTTCGACGAAGGCTTTTTAATGGTCGCCGCGACCGTCGGCGCGATCGTTCTGGCGGTTTTCAAAACAGGCGACTACACCGAAGCCGTCGCCGTCATGCTGTTTTTCCAAATCGGCGAATTGTTCGAAGACTTCGCCATCGGCAAAAGCCGCGCGAACATCGCCGCGCTGATGAATATACGTCCGGACTACGCCAACGTCGAAATAAACGGGAAGCTTGAGCGCGTCAAACCCGAAACGGTGCGCGTTGATGATGAAATCGTCGTTTTGTCCGGTGAAAAGGTGCCGCTGGACGGCATCGTCGTTTCAGGGTGTTCGTCCTTGAACACGGCGGCGTTGACGGGCGAAAGCGTCCCCCGCGAAATCGGCGTCGGCGATGAAATTTACAGCGGATCGGTCAACATCGGCGGCGTCTTGAAAATCAAAACGACAAAAGCGTTCGGCGAATCGACCGTTTCAAAAATTCTTGATTTGCTGGAAAACGCCGCCGCGCGCAAAGCGAAATCAGAACGGTTCATTTCGAAATTCGCCCGCGTGTACACGCCCGCCGTATGTTGCGGAGCTGCGGCTTTGGCGATTTTGCCGCCGCTGTTTTCGATTTGGGCGGGACAGGCGGCGTTGTGGGAGGATTGGCTCTATCGCGCTTTGATTTTTCTGGTCGTCAGCTGTCCGTGCGCTCTGGTCGTCAGCATACCGCTGAGCTTTTTTGCGGGCATCGGCGGCGCCGGCAAAGCCGGCATCTTAATCAAAGGCGCGAACTATTTGGAAACACTGGCAAAAACGAAAACGGTCGTGTTTGACAAAACGGGAACGCTGACTCGCGGCGTTTTCGAAGTCCAAGACGTTCATCACAATGAAATAAACAAAGATTTGCTGATCGAATACGCCGCTTTGGCGGAAAGCGGTTCAACGCACCCGATCGGTAAAAGCATTCGGCGCGCGTGCGGGCAAAAAAGCGATCTGTCGCGCGTTTCGGACATTCGCGAAATAGGCGGAGGCGGCGTTGTCGCCCGCGTCGACGGCAAAAAATTCGCGGCGGGAAACGACAAGCTGATGCGCGAACTGCACATCGACAGCATGCCTTGCCACAGCGCGGGAACGATTGTTCACACCGCAATCAACGGCAAATACGCGGGACACATCGTCATCGCCGACCAAATCAAACCGCAGTCCGAAGCCGCGATCCGAGCCCTGAAAGCGGCGGGCGTAAAAAAAACGGTCATGCTGACGGGCGACAGAACCGCCGTCGCAAATCAAGTCGGCGCGTATTTGCATATCGACGAAGTGCATGCGGAACTGTTGCCTGCGGCAAAAGTCGAACGAGTGGAAGAACTGATGAAACGACAATCCGCGGGGGAAAAGCTCGCTTTTGTCGGGGACGGCATCAACGACGCACCCGTTTTGGCGCGCGCCGACATCGGCATCGCGATGGGGGCGATCGGATCCGACGCCGCGATCGAAGCCGCCGATGTCGTTTTAATGGACGACGATCCGTTGAAAATCGCGACGGCGATCCGTCTGTCGCGCGAATGTTTGCGCATTGTGCGCGAAAACATCGTCTTTGCCGTCGGGATCAAGGCGGCTTGTCTGATCGCGGGCGCTTTTGGTCTGGCAAGCATGGGGGCGGCGGTGTTCGCCGATGTCGGCGTGCTGGTTCTGGCTGTGCTGAACGCCATGCGCGCGCTGTCCGTCAAGCCCGCGCCCTGAAACGGGAAAAGAGGGGGAAACGACTTCCCCCTCTTTTGTTTTTCAATGCGAAAATCCCTTCAACGCCCTGTATTCGGCGATTGACATCGCGCCGTACAGGATAAAGTATCCGCCCAAAACGAAAGAAATGGCGAACGCGCCGATCATCGGGTGCGCCAGCATCAGCAATCCCGCCAAAACGCCCAAGACGCCCGATCCCAACGTCCATTTCCACGATGCCAGCCCCGCGGCTTTGGCATCGACGCCGAACGCTATTTGAATAATGCCGACACACAGCACCCAAACCGCCAGCAAAATCGGAAACGTCACGGCGGTTACGCCCAAATTCGACACCAGAATCAGACCGACCAGCGAATCCAACAACCCCAAAGCCAGCAACCCGCCCGTTTTAAACGTCGCAAACGCCGACAGATAACCGACGCCGCCCATTAAAAACAAAACGCCCAGCCACAACGCCATCGCCATCAGCACCGTGTCGGGATTAAAACAGACAAACACCCCCGCCAGTATCATCAAAATGCCCAGAAACAAAACACCCCTGCCGATTTTAACGGGGCGGTCGTTCACAACAATCATTTTTCATTCTCCTTTACAAAAAAACTTTATTAAAAGTAGGAATGAACCATCTGATTTTCAAGCCGTGAAAAAGATTAAGACCGCCTGAGAACATGCGCGACGGCGACGGATTGCCGCCCCCTTTTGATTTTCCGCAATTTCGATTCTTTTGGCGGCGAAACAGGCGGAACGCCGCATTATTAGCGGCGACCGAACCCGCTCGCGGCTTCTTCCCCACGCCGCGCCACCATATAAAAAAACCGCCCTGTCGGACGGTTTTTTTATATGGTGGGTGATGAGGGATTCGAACCCGCGGCCCGCTGATTAAGAGTCAGCTGCTCTACCAACTGAGCTAATCACCCGCAAAGCAGAAACGTTTATATCCCCTTATTTCGCGTTTTGCAATAACTTTTTCACCCTTATGCGGCTTTTCTTTTGAGACAAAGAGTGCTATTGTGCGCGCGATTTCGTTTCACATCAAGGAAAAGACATTCATGCTGACTGTTCTGAATTACGGCGGCGGAAATCTGAAAAGCGTCGCCAACCTGCTGGATTCAATCGATTGCCCCTATGTCGTTTCGGACAAGCCCGCCGATATCGCCGCCGCCGATAAAATCATTTTCCCCGGACAAGGACATTTCGGACAGGTTATGAACGCCCTGACGTTCAACGGATTGGCGGAACCTTTGCGCCGTTCTATCGCCCGCAACGTCCCTTTTCTGGGCATTTGCGTCGGTTTGCAGGTGCTGTTCGATTCCTCCGAAGAAGCGCCGGGCATCGCCGGTTTAGGCGTTTTAAAGGGTAAAATCGTTCGCTTTACGCAGGGCAAGATCCCTCAAATCGGCTGGAACAATATCGATTTAAAACAACAAGATTCCTGCCTGACCGCCGATTATTACTATTTCGTCAATTCCTATCACGCCGTGTGCGACGACCCGTCCGTCGTTTGCGCGACGGCGAATTATCATATTCCCTTTACCGCCGCCGTCAAATCGGGCAACGTCACGGCGACGCAGTTCCACCCCGAAAAAAGCGGACGGACGGGACGCGAAACCGTTTTGCGCTGGATCAAACAACAGAAAGGTCAACTATGCTGACAAAACGCATCATTCCCTGTCTGGACGTCAAAGACGGGCAAACCGTCAAGGGCGTCAATTTCGAAAACCTGAAATACGCGGGCGATCCCGTTTCCCTTGCCGCGAAATATTCCCAAGAAGGCGCCGACGAGCTGGTGTTTTTGGATATCACGGCGACAAACGACGGACGCAAAACCATGATTGACGTTGTTGAACGCGTCGCGCGCCAAGTCTTTATCCCGTTCACGGTCGGCGGCGGCATCAAAAGCGTCGACGATTTTCACGCTTTGCTGTCTGCGGGCGCCGACAAGATTTCCGTGAACACCGCCGCCGTCGAAAATCCGGATCTGATCCGTCAAGCCGCCGAAAAATTCGGTTCGCAATGCGTTGTCGTCGCCGTTGACGCCAAACGGTTCGATGACGGTTTTTATGTCGTCATCAACGCCGGAAAACAAAAAACCACCAAAAAGGCGGTCGATTGGGTAAAACAGATTGAATCGCTGGGCGCGGGGGAAATTCTGCTGACCTCCATGGACGCCGACGGCACGCGCAAAGGATTCGATTTGGAACTGACGCGGCTGGTCGCGCAATCAACGCGTCTGCCCGTCATCGCTTCGGGCGGCGCGGGACCGGACGCGGCGCACTTTTACGATGTTTTCGAAAAAGGACTGGCGGACGCGGCGTTGGCGGCGTCAATCTTTCATTACGGCGAACTGCCCGTTCCCGAACTGAAACGCGAATTGAAACGAATGGGGACAAACATCAGACCGGCGTGATATGAATTTCTTTTCCCTGCCTCAAATTCTGGGTTATATCGCCTACACGATTTCTCTGATCGCCGCGATGCAGAAAAACGACAAGCGGTTGTTTTTCCTGTTCGCCGTGTCCAGTCTGATTTTCAGCGTCCACCATTTCATGCTGGGAAATGTCAGCGCGGCGCTGTCGAAAATCGTCGTCGGAACGCGCATGTACGCCAACATCTATTTCAAAGGCGCGATTGTCGCGTTTCCGTTCGCGTTCATTACCATCGCGTCGGGATATTACGGGTACAAAAACTTTTACAGTCTGTTGCCCGTCACGGCGGTTCTGCTGGCAACGTTCGTCGCGGCGTATTCCGGCGGCATCAAGTTGCGAATCTGTTTTATCTTCTGCTGTTCGCTGTGGCTGATTCACGATATCGCCGGACATTCGATCGGCGGCTCGATTGAAGACGTCACCAGCCTGACGATTTATTCCGTCGTTCTGCGCCAGATGATCCGCGAACAAAAACGCGCCGCCGTTCCGGACAAGACCGCCTGATTTTTTCCGACTTTTTTGCAGGCGGGCTATCGAAAATCAGAGAAGCATGCGAAGATTTTAAAACAGCCCTTCTCGATGCAAAAACAAAAAACGATGACAACATCGGATATGTTATGATGCCATCAAAACGTTTTTCGGACACAAAAAACCCTGCAATCGATACGTTGCAGGGTCTTATTGGGTGCGGGAGTGGGATTTGAACCTCACGACCTTCAGGTTATGAGCCTGACGAGCTACCGGACTGCTCCATCCCGCGATCAGTTGACAGGTGACTATATAGCACCGTCGAATCGTCAATGCAACACTTTTTTAGCATTTTTTGACATTTCGGCGGCAAAGCCGATTTTCAAAATTTTAGCTTTGCCGCCAAAAAATTATTTTTCGCCGTCTTCGACGATTTCGTCGCCGATCATCTGCTGGGACAACAAGCCCGCCTTGGCGCGAATCTGCTGTTCGATTTCGTCCGCGACCGCGGGGTTTGCGCGCAGAAAAGCGCGCGCGTTTTCACGTCCCTGCCAGCGTTCGCCCTTGTACGACATCCACGCGCCGGATTTTTCGATCAACCCCGCCTTGACGCCCAGATCGATCAATTCGCCCGTCTTGGAAATGCCTTCGCCGTAAATAATATCGAATTCAACCGTTCTGAACGGCGGAGCGACTTTGTTTTTCACGATCTTGACCGTCGTGTTGTTGCCGATCGTTTCGTCCTTGTCTTTAATTTGCGCGCCGCGGCGGATTTCGATACGCACAGAAGCATAAAACTTTAACGCGTTGCCGCCCGTCGTCGTTTCCGGATTGCCGAACATCACGCCGATTTTCATACGCAACTGGTTGATAAAGATGATCAACGTGTTCGACCGCGCCACCGACGCCGTCAGCTTGCGCAACGCCTGCGACATCAAACGCGCCTGCAAACCGACGTGAGAATCACCCATTTCGCCTTCCAGTTCGGCTTTCGGCACCAAAGCCGCGACGGAGTCGACGACCAGCACGTCAATCGCGCCGGAACGCACCAGCGTATCCGCGATTTCCAACGCCTGTTCGCCCGTATCCGGTTGGGAAATCAACAGATTGTCAATATCAACGCCCAGCTTTTTGGCGTAAATCGGATCCAGCGCGTGTTCCGCGTCGATATAGGCGCATTTGCCGCCCGCCTTTTGCGCCTGCGCGACGACGTGTTGCGCCAGCGTCGTTTTGCCCGAACTTTCGGGACCGTACACTTCGACGATTCGTCCGCGGGGCAGACCGCCGATTCCCAAAGCGATGTCCAGTCCCAAAGACCCCGTCGAAATCGCGGGAATTTCAACGGCGTTTTCACTTTGCCCCAGACGCATGATCGACCCTTTGCCGAAAGCGCGTTCGATTTGGCTGAGAGCGGCAGCCAATGCTTTTTCTTTATCCATCGTATCCTTGTCCACTAAATGTAAAACGGTTTGTTCCATAACACGGTGTCTCTTTATCCCATAAAATCACGTCAAGAGCAACACCGTAAAATGTACCACGTTTGTTCATGCATTCAAGCAAAAAGAACAAACGGGAAACATTTTTTATATAAAGTGTTCAGCGCGACAGTTTGCGGCGCGCCATAATCGCGTTGAAAGCCGCAGATTTATCCGTTTTTTTCGGCTGTTCCGCCGTTTTTGCGGGCGCGGGCAAGGGCTGACCGTACACATACAACCCCGTATAGGACGTATCGACGTTCAACCCGTCCCTGCCGCGATCCTCGTTAACGCCTTTGGCAAAAGTGATCGTGCTTTCGGCGACCTGCAAACGCGCGGGTTCCTCCATCACATCGGGGTTGTTCGCCCAATAGCATTTGCCCGACGCGTCATGACAGATCGTGTTGACAAGCTCTGCCGACGGCATTTCGCGTTTAAAGAAATCCGTGCGTTTGGAATCGCGGTGATCGCGCAGGGAATTTCCCAGACAGTCGGTGTTAATGACGGATTTTTCATAAATATCCATAATGGCTTTGTTTTTAAACCAGCCGTCAAACGCGCCCCGCATCATTTCGGGGGTGGCGATTTTTTCATCGCCTTTGACCGCCGCCATCATGCCGTGAACGATTTTCGGCGTTTTTTCTTCCAAAGCTTTCAACGGAGCGTCGTTGCCGCCGTTTTTCATGATTTCATAGCAGACGGACGCGCCGATCACTTCGGCGTCAGCCTCGATCGCGCGGTTGACCTTGACGGCGTCGCGAATGACAAATTCGTGCAGATTGTCGGGCATGCCCTTCACATGCTGCTGAACATGACGGCATTCGTGCGCCAGCGTTTCGACCAGAACGTCGTCGTCATAGCAGGTGCTGAGAAAAATCGCCTTCATTTCATCGCACACGAACCCCTGCGTACCGGACATCGCCTGCATTCTCAGCGTGTAGCCGGCTTTGGCGGCGTCTTCCAGCACGGCGCGTCCCGTCGGGGAATGATCGGCGATCATATTGATCAGATGCGCGAAACGGTTGCGCCCCGCGTCGGTATAAGCCTGCATCTGAAAAGGAATCTTCGGTTCTTGGGCAATGTAATCTGTCATGGTTCCGCCTTTCGTTTTGTGTCAGTATGTCACACCCGCGATACGGCGTCAAGAAATTTGTCTAACGCTTTTGTCCAAAAGAAACGATCAGCGGATTTTTCAATTCGGGTTTGCGGTACGTCAAAACGGTGTTGTTCACGGCGTCGTACACTTCGCCGCCCGCCGCGCGCAAAACCGCGTGCGCCGCCGCCGTATCCCATTCCTTTGTGCGGTGGGAACAAGGATAGACGTCGGCTTGACCCGCCGCAATCAGGCAGAATTTCAGAGAACTGCCGCAAGGTTTTTGTTCGGCGATTTTCAATCCGTTCAGCAGCCGCGCGACGATCGCCGCGTCGCAATGCGTGCGGCTGTTCAAAACAGTGTATCCCGCGGCGGGGACGGCGCGCGTTTTCAAAACCGACGTTTCGCCGTCCTTTTCCATTACGGCGCATGTCGGCGTTTGCGTGCAGAACAGCGTTTTCGACACGGGAACGTACACCGCCCCGAAAACGGGCGCATTTTCCCGAATCAAAGCGATATTGACCGTAAATTCGCCGTTTTTTTTCACAAAATCCGCCGTACCGTCAACGGGATCGACCAGCCAGAAATATTCCCGCGTCAAATCCGCCGTTTCGCCGGCGGCGGTGTGTTCTTCGCCGACGACGGGGATATCGGGAGTCAGCGCGCGCAGTCCGTCAAAAATGATTTTTTCCGCCCCCATGTCGGCTTCCGTCACGGGGGACGCGTCAGCCTTTTCATAAACGGCGAAATCCTGCGCGTACACGTCCATAATCGCCCCGCCCGCCCGTTTGATCAAATCGACGACGGCGCCGACGTCAAAGAAATATCCGTTCATTTTCCCCCCATAACCTGCTTCACTTTTTCGCCCAAATCTTTCAAGCTGAACGGTTTCGACAGAAAATAAAAGTCGGGCATCGCTTTGATTTCGCCGCGGGCGGCTTCTTCGGAAAAGCCGGAAACCAACAGAATTTTACTGTAAATCCCTTTTTCGCGCAAGGTTTTTGCCAAACCGACGCCGTCCATTCCGGGCATGACCATGTCCGTAATCAGCAAATCGAACGTCGCGCCGTCTTCGATTTTTTCCAAAGCTTCCTCGGCACAGGCGGTTTCAATCACCGTGTAGCCCCGCGCGGTCAAAGCCTTGCGCGTAATCAGGCGGACGCCGTCCTCGTCTTCGACCAGCAGAATCGTTCCCGTTCCGCTCAGATCGTCGGAAGGCAGCAACGGCGGCGGCAGAGAAGGCTTGTTTTCGGCGAAAGAAAACTGCAGCTGATCTCCCGTCTTCGGGGCGTTCGGCTTGACGCGCACCAATCGGGACACGGTTTGACGGTCGAAATCGGACGAAACGGCGTTTTCACGTTCGTCTTCGGCGCGGCGGCGCACCTCTTCGACGGAATAGCGCGGCAGGTAAAGACTGAACGTCGTTCCGACGCCGATCGCGCTTTTGACGGAAACGTAACCTTCCGACTGGCGCATATTGCCGTACACCATCGACAGCCCCAGTCCCGATCCCGAATCGACACCCCCTGTTTTCGTCGAAAAAAACGGTTCAAAGATGCGGTGCATGTTTTCTTCGTCAATGCCGCACCCCGTGTCCGCCGCGTCAATGACGACGTAATCGCCGCCGACCGCGATTTCGGAACCGACGTACTGCCCCCCCGTCAGTTTGACGGTTCGCGTCGAAAGCGTGAACGTCCCGCCGTCGGGCATCGCGTCGCGAGCGTTCATCGCCAGATTGACGATGACTTGAATGAATTTTGTTTTGTCAACGCGGATATAACCCGTGTTGCGTCCGTTTTCGATCCGCACGGAAACGGGCGCCGTCGTCTTTTCGCTGCCCAGCAGACGTTTCAGCATGTGCTGCAATTCGGCGAACAAATCCGTCACGTCCATATATTGCGGACGCAACGGCTGTTTGCGGGAATACGACAACAGTTGCCCGACCAGACTGGCGGCGCGGGTCGCGCTGTAATGCACGTTGTTCAATTCTTCAAAAGCGGGATCGGTCGGCGGGTGGGTTTGCAGCAGCAGCTCGGTCGATCCGATGATTGCGGTCAGCAGATTGTTGAAATCGTGCGCGATCCCGCCCGCCAACTGTCCGACCGCCTGCATTTTCTGCGCCTGCGACAGCTGGTCGGACAGCGCGCGGCGTTCCGTGTTGTCGATAAAGTGCGCGATAAAGCCGAAAACCTCCGGCGATCCGTCTTCGTCCTCTTCGGTCATGGGGGTGACGTAGACGGCGGCTATTTTTTCCTGTTTTGTAGTCAGTTTCACTTCGGCGGAAACACGGTTCATGCGCGCCGTGACCAGTTTTGCCATTTTATCTTTCAAATCCGCCCAATCACCCGGAATCAGATAATCGCCCACTCCCGTGCCGACCACTTCGTCGCGGGAACGTCCGATCATCTGGAACAAAGCGGCGTTCGCTTCGGTCACGACGCCGTCCCTGTCCAAAAACGCGATGCCGACGGGCGCTTCGGCGAACAGGCGGGAAAAACCGATTTCGGCTTCCTTGGTTTTGGCGTCGCCGTCGCCGCGTCCCGTCACGTCGCGCACGACGGACGCGCGCAACATCGTTTCGCCGTTGTCGTCATAAACGGCGTGGCTGACAAAAGCCGTGAAAATCGCCCCCGTCTGCGTGCGAAAAGTCAATTCTCCGTGCCAAAACCCGTCCAGTTCCGGCGCGCATCCGCCGACCAGAACGTCAACCAGTTTTTTTCCCTTCAATTCCGCGGGATCGGAATACCCCAGCCAATCGCACAAACGCCGGTTGACGAACCTGATCACGCCGCCCGCGTCGATTTGATAAAGCCCGACGGGCAGGATATCCAAAAACTCCGCCAGTTCGCGCGTTTCCTGCTGGCGGACGGCGTCAAGCGCGCGCGCCGCGGTCATGTCGGAAACGCGCCACAGCGCGCCGACTTCCAGCCGTCTGATCGAAACATGCCGCCATTCCCAAAAATCTTCGTCGCCCGACGCGGGGCGCATCAACAGTTCGACGGACGTTTCGGCGTTGTTTTTCGCCGCCGCTTCCAATTTCGCCAGCGCCAACCGATTGGATTCGTCGTCCAGAACGCGGTCAAGCACGGATTGCAGAGGGGTCGGCGCTTTGAAAAAGTTTTTTCCTTCGACATTGACGTACACGATCGATTTGTCGGGGGCGTACAGCGCCAGCGCGTCGTTTTCGGCGTCCATCAAAGCCCTGACGGTGTCCCAGTCTTTGACAAAGCTGCCAAAGCCCAAGATTCCGAGCAGTTTTTTCAAAAAAAGATTCGCCATTATTCTTCACCGCCCCCTTGCGGCAGAGTCTTTCCTTTCAAGTTATAAACGTACTTGATGACTTCCGCAACAGCCGCGTAATGTTCCGTCGGAATGGGGGCGTCAATGTCGACGGACGCGAACAGCGCGCGCGCCAAGGGCGGGTTTTCGACGATCGGCACATCGTGTTCGGCGGCGACTTCGCGAATTTTCAGGGCGATGAAATCCTGTCCTTTGGCGACGACGACGGGGGCGGTCATGCCCTCCTCCGGTTCATAGCGCAAAGCCACCGCGAAATGCGTCGGGTTGGTAACGACGACGGACGCGTTCGGCACGTTCGCCATCATGCGTTTGCGCAGACGTTCGGAACGAATCTGGCGCAGACGCATTTTAACCTGCGGATCGCCTTCCGTCTGTTTGTATTCGTCCTTGACTTCCTGCTTGGTCATGCGCTGGCGTTTCAGATAGGAAAACTTTTGATAAAAATAGTCGGCGAACGCGATGACGAAAATGATCATCACCATCGTCATCAAAATCAGCAGCAAAAGCTTGTGCAACATCGCCAAAATCGACGCGACGTCAAACGCGGACGTGTTCAGAATGTTTAAAATGCGCGGTTTGACGACCAACCAGCCCGCATAACCGACCGCCGTGATTTTAAGCACGCCTTTGATCATGTCGACGATTTTGGCTTTGGTGATAAATTCTTTGGCATTAGCGAACAGATTGATTCTGTCCCATTTCAGCTCCAGACGCTTCGGCGCGTATAAAAAACCGATCTGCACCAGCGCGGACGCCGCCGCCAAAATGAAAAACAATCCCAAAGGCAGGGAAAGCACCACAAACAAATCCAGCCCCGTTTCCAGCAACAAATCGCGCAAGCCCAGCGGATCCACGGGCATTTGTTCGGGACGTTCGATGAATTTATAGGAAATCAGCGCGACGCGCTTCATCACAAACGGCGCCAGCCCCCACAGCATCAACAGCGCCGCGAACAGCATAAACCAGCTTTTGACTTCCTGCGAAAGGGGGACGTTGCCTTCTTCGCGCGCGCGTTCCAGTTTTCGCTCGGACGCTTCCTCTGTTTTCGACGACTCGTCTTGATCTTCCGCCACGAACGCCTCCGTCTACAAAGCGAAAGGACGCAGACCGTCTTGGAAAAACTCCAAGAACCACCACATCATCATCGGCAGGGAAACCATCGTCAGCGCCAGCCCCAGCCACACTTGCAGCGGCATGACGACGAACATGATATTCAGCTGGGGCATCAAACGCGACATCACGCCCATCGACGAATACAACAGCACGATCATCACGATAAAGGGGGATCCGATTTCAAAACCGCAAACGAACGCCTGCCCCAGCGTTCGCGCCAGCGTCCGCGTCATATCCCCCGTCAGCAAAGCCTGTCCCGCCGGAAAGATTTTATAGCTTGCCAGAACGGCACCCAACATGACATGGTGCAAATCCGTCACGACGATCAGCAACACCGCCGTCAACGTCAAAAAACTGGTCAGCACCGTCGACTGGACGTTTGTTTGCGGATCCAAAACCGTCGCGTTCGAAAAGCTGGTCGCCATCGCCGCGTTCACGCCCGTCAAATCGATCGCGGTCATCAAAAAAAACGGAATCATGCCCAAAAAAACGCCGACGGTCGTTTCCAAAAGCAAAAGCCTGAACAAATCGGGCACGTTTTTCGGTTGGGGCGGCAAATATTGCCCCAACGACGGGGTCAAAACGACCGCCAGCGCCAAGGCGAACAGCAAACGCACTCTGTTCGGGGCGTAAGTCGACGCAAAAAAAGGCATAAACAAAAACGCGCCGCCGACGCGCGCGAAAACAAACAGAAAATGGTACAATTCCAGCGAAACCAGCCGTTCCCAGTCCATAACCGCCCCTTATGCCCCCAGCGCGACGATCCGGTCGAACAGCCCGTTTGAAAATACGCGCAACTGTTCAATCATAAAAGGCAGCAACAACACCAACGCGACAAAAACGAACAAAATCTTCGGCACGAAAACCAGCGTCATTTCCTGAATCTGCGTCAACGTCTGAATCAGACTGATCAGCAAACCGACAATCATGGCGACCATCAACAACGGTCCGACAATCAGCAACAGCGTGTAAATCGCGTCCTTGCCGATTTCTATCACCATCACGTCCGTCATCGGTTCGATTCCCCCGCGTCAGATGGGCATCTGCATGATTTCCTGATAGGCGGAAACGACCTTGTCGCGCACGGCGACGACGGTTTGCAAAGCGGCTTCGGCATTGGAAACAGCCATAACGACCTCTTGCATGTCGGCGGTGCCTTTGACGGCTTGAATGCTCAACGTTTCCGCCTGCTTGTTGTCCTGTTCCGCCTGCAACGCGGCGGATTTCAGCATTGACGCGAACGATCCCGCCGGCGAAACCGGTTCGACGGGCGTTTCGGACGGCAGAACCTGTCTGGAAACAGCCGCCTGATAGGCGGAAAGGGCGTTTGACACGTTATCGACCATGATTGCGTTTCCCTATGTTTCAGCGAATCAAATCCAGCGTTTTGGACATCATTTCCTTGGACACGGAAATGACGTTCAGATTCGCCTCGTAAGTTCTTTGCGCTTCTTTCATATCCATGGTTTCCACCAAAGGATTGACGTTCGGCAACAGAACGTAGCCGTCCGCGCCCGCCGCTTCGTGCGTCGGGTCGTATTTGCGTTCCAGCTGTCCGCGGTCGCGCGACACGCGCCCGACCTTGACCAGCTCCGCCCCCGTGGCGCGATCCAGTTCGTTGCGGAACGTCACCGTTTTGCGGCGATAGGGCTGCCCCCCCGGCGTTTTCGCCAAAGAATCCGCATTCGCCAGATTTTCCGAAATCACGCGCAAACGCTGGGCTTGAGCCTTCATGCCCGAAGCGGCGATTTTTTTACTGAGCATCAAATCGTCCATTTACTTCCCCTTCGCCTTACTTCAAGCCCAAAGCCGTTCCCAACAGCGCGGCGTTTTTTTTGAACAAAGCCGTCACCTGATCGTGCTGACCGCGCGTTTCGTCGACTTTTGCCATTTGTTCCTCCAAAACGACGCCGTTTTTATCAATCGTCGTTTCGAACGGACGGCGGCGATCGTCGACGCGCGACTTGCCGTCCGGAACGGGCGACATGTGCGCCGCGTTCGTTTTCGCGATTTTCGTCGTCCCCGACGACCGCGTGCGGTGCATCGGATTGGTGCGCGCGGGCTGCATTTTCCCGTCGTCGGTCAGCAGATCTTTGAAATTCAGCTTTTCAATGTCGCGCGCCATATAGTCGGGCGTGTTCGCGTTGGCGATGTTTTCAGCCAAAACCGTTTGCCGCTGCGCCAGCCAGCGCAACTTTTCACCGCTCATTTGATACAAAGTCAGGCTTTGCAAATCCATGTTTCGACTCCCCTGTGTTTCGGATTCTGCGTTTATTTATTTAAAAAAACGTGAATCGCCCTCGCTTGAATCATTATGCAAAACCCGTGCCGTTTTTTCAATTTTTTCTTTTGCATCGACCGCGTTTCCGGCGTATCACCGTTGCCGTGTCGTTTTTTTTCAGGAGTTTTTTCATGCACGCCGTCGTTCCCGTTCTTTTACTGATTTGTTCCAATGTTTTCATGACATTCGCGTGGTACGGTCATCTGAAATTCAAATCGACCGCGCTGTGGACGGTCATTCTGGTCAGCTGGGGCATCGCGTTTTTCGAATACTGTCTGCAAGTTCCCGCCAACCGCATCGGTCACGAATACTATTCCGCCGCCCAGTTGAAAGGATTGCAGGAAGTCATCACGCTGTCGGTGTTCGCGCTGTTTTCGATTTACTATTTGGGCGAAGACCTGCGCTGGAACCACATCGCGGGCTTTGTCCTGCTGGTGTTCGCGGGATTTCTGATCTTCAAAAAGTAATCCCTTTAATTTGTAGCCAAGCCGATTTTTTTCGGATACAATGATAAAATTCAATCCTTTATCAAGAGGGGTTTTCATGGAAACATTCGTCATTTTATTAATCGTCCTTGCCATTTTCGCGATTTCGGCGGGCGTTAAAACCGTGCCGCAGGGCATGGAATACACGGTGGAACGCTTCGGACGCTACACGCACACGCTGAAACCGGGGCTGAACGTCATCATTCCGTTCGTCGATTCCGTCGGCGCGAAAGTCAATATGATGGAACAGGTGCTGGACGTACCGTCGCAAGAGGTTATCACTAAAGACAACGCCATGGTCACGGTTGACGGCGTCGTGTTCTTTCAGGTGCTGGACGCGGCGCACGCGGTGTACGAAGTCCGATCGCTGCATATCGCCATTTTGAATTTGGTCATGACAAACATTCGTACCGTCATGGGATCGATGGATTTGGACGAACTGCTCAGTCAGCGCGACGTGATCAACCACCGTCTGCTGGAAGTCGTCGATCAGGCGACCGAACCTTGGGGCGTCAAAGTCACCCGTATCGAAATCAAGGACATCACCCCGCCGCGCGATCTGGTCGACGCGATGGCGCGCCAGATGAAAGCCGAACGCGACAAACGCGCGCAAATTCTGGAAGCCGAAGGTCTGCGCCAATCGCAAATTTTAAAAGCCGAGGGCGAAAAACAATCCGCCGTCCTTCAGGCCGAAGGACGCAAAGAAGCCGCTTTCCGCGACGCCGAAGCCCGCGAACGCCAAGCCGAAGCCGAAGCGAAAGCGACCGCCGCGGTGTCCGAAGCGATCGGAAAAGGCAACATCAACGCGATCAACTACTTTTTGGGACAGAAATACCTTGACGCCCTGAAAGAAATCGGAACGGCGAACAATTCCAAAATGGTCATGTTGCCGATCGAGGCGACCAATATTCTGGGATCAATCGCGGGCATCGGCGAAATCGCCAAAGAAAGCCTCGCAAAATCCGAAAGCAAATCGAAATCGACCAAATCGGACAAAGTCTGGTAACAACGACGAAAGGAAACACGCATGGGGGCAGTCGCCGATTACTGGTGGTGGTTTTCCGCCGCCGCCGTTTTGATGGTTCTGGAAATCGTCACGCCGGGGGTGTTTTTCATCTGGATCGGGTTTGGCGCGCTGGCGACGGGATTGATCGATTTCGTCTTTCCGGCGGCGTCGCCCGCTTTGCTGGGAACGATTTTCGCGGTGCTGAGCGTCGTTTCCGTCGCGATCGGTAAAAAGGTCATGGCAAACGGGAAACAGGTACAGCCCGATCCGACGCTGAACAACCGCGCGGCGCAATACATCGGACAGATTTACAGCGTCTGCGAACCGATTGTCGCCGGACGGGGGAAAATTTCCGTCGGCGATTCGCAATGGCTGGCGACGGCGCAAACGGACATTCCCGCGAACGCCCGCGTCAAAGTGACCGGCGCGCGCGGCACAACGCTGGAGGTTGAACCCGTCAATGACGGCTGATTTGAAGAAAATCCGTTTCGAAACGGGAATGACGACGGTTTTCGCCGCCGTCATTCTTGTTTTTGTATTCGCTCCGTTGCTGTTTCCGACCGTTCCCGCCCCCTATTGGTTTCACGAACGTTTTTTCAATTTGACGACCATTGTTTCCAATTTTCGCGAAACGGGCGTTTTCACTTTCGACGGCGCAACGCCGACCAATGATTTTTCACCGCTCTATTTGCTGATTGTGCGGGGTCTGTCAGCGATGTTCACGTCGGTTTCGACGACTTTTTTTATCGCCGTCCGCGCGGTAATCGGTCTGTTTGCCGCCCTGACGCTGTTTTTATTCGATCGTTTGTCCGCCCATCTGGCTTTCAAGCGCGCGCCCGCAGAACGTTTTTTGCCGCTGTCTTTCCTGCTGGCGGCGGAGCTGTGTTTTTCGGCATCCGGTTCCGATGTTTTTCTCGCCCTGTTTTCTTTGTTTTTAAACGCGCTGTGCCTGCGCGAAGCTTTGACGAACCCGACCGTCAAAACGGGACTGTTCTACGGGCTGAGCGTTTCTCTGGCAGTGTCGGCGCGATTCGACGCCGTCGTTTTTTTCGTTACGACGCTGTTGGTGTTTTATTTCCAATTCAATTTTAAAAACCCGATCACGACCAAACAGCTGTTAAAGTTGTTGCCGGCGTTGTTCGTCGGATTGGTTCCGCTGATCGTCTATATTCATTTGCAGCAAACCCTGTACGGTTTGACATCGCCCGCCGAATTCGCCGCCGCGACCAAAGCGCAGGACATCGCCCCGTGGCGCATCGCGTCCGTGCTGATCGTTTCTCCGTTGCGGCATTTGCTGAAAAGCCCGATTTCGATCGCCGTTTTGACTTTTCCGACATTGCTTTTGGGGCTGACGGCTTACGCGTCGTTCCCGTGGGTGGAACGCGAACAGCGCCCCGCCGACACCGTTTTTTATTCGCTGGTGTGGTTTCCGATTCTGCACCTGATCCTTTTGGCGTCGGTCACTTACATCACTTTGCCGGAATACGCCTTTTATCCGTTGGCGGTCGGCGCGCCCGCCGCTTTGGCGTTTGCCGTTCGCCGCATTGAAGATCAACTGGCGGAAAACGGCAAGGAAAAGGAAACGTCCCAAGCCCGCTTGGCGTGGACGGGATTGAGCGTTTGTTTTTGCGTCATCGCGCTGTTTTCAATCACGCGTCCGCGATCCGCCGTTTATCAGCCGATTATCGCCGCCATCGGCGAATTTCAATCCGCCCGCCCCGGACGTTACGCCATGGGCGGCGGCGCGGGCATGCTGGCGTGGAAAACGGGTGCGGAAGTCGCGCGGCTGGACGGCACGGCGATGGACGCGAAGTTGCTGAACGATCTGGACGCGCAGTCGTCTTTGGACAAAGTGCTAAAAGCGTATCGCGCGGACTATTACGTCGCCCTGAATCCCGTCAAAGGCGAAAACACCCCCTGTTACGCCGCGCGCGAACCCGCGCAAAACCGTTTCGGCGGCAGCAATAAAGGCTTTTCTGACTGGCTTTGCGCCGCCCCCGTTTTTGAACGGAGAATCTCGCCGAAACTTTCCGTCGGCGTTTTCCGGATCAACGAAAACGGCAAAGCGTATTAAACGCCGTACACCGCCGCATCGCGCACCGAACGGTGAAAACGAAGCTTTGCGACATATTCCGTCGGGTCTTTCGGCGTCACCAGCGCGTCGGGCGTTCCGTTCAGCCAGTCGTAGGTTCTGGTCAGCAGAAAACGCAACGCGCTGCCCCGCGCCAAAACGGGCAGAGCGGCTTTTTCCCCGTCCGTCAAGGGACGCACCGACTGATACGCCGTCATCAGCGCGCGCGCCTTGTCAGCGTTGAACGTCCATGTTCCGGCGTCAAAGCACCAGGCGTTTAAACAAATCGCCAGTTCGTACGCGAAAGCGTCGTTGCAGGCAAAATAAAAATCGATAATGCCCGACAGTTTGCCGTTTTCAAAAAACACGTTGTCGGGAAACAAGTCGGCGTGAATAACGCCCTGCGGCAAACCGGAAGAAAAGCCGGTCTTGATCTCGGCGTAATCCGCCGCCATTTCCGCCGCCAGCTCCCGTTCAACGGAATCGGCGTTTTTGCCGATTTTATCCAGCAAAACCGCCCATCCGCCGACAGACAAATCGTTTTTTCTGTATCCGGCGTAACTTTCGCCCGCCAGATGCAGGCGCGCCGCGGCTTTGCCCAATTCCGCGCAATGATTGATTGTAATGTCGAACACGGACGCGCCGTTTAAAAACGTGGTCAGACAGGTCTTTTTCCCGCACAAATCGCGCAGAACCGCACCGTCTTTGGCGACGACGGTTTGGGGACAGACGACGCCGTTTTTGTTCAAATGCGTCATCAGATTCAAAAAATACGGCAGTTCCGCAGGATTGACGCGCTTTTCGAACAGCGTCAGGATAAAGCGTCCCGCGGTCGTTTGCACAAAGTAGTTGCTGTTTTCGATCCCCGATGCGATACCTTTGAAGCCGATCAAACCGCCGATATCGTAATTTTGCAGAAATGCCGCCAATTCGTCTTGCGAAACTTTGGTGTAGACCGCCATAAAGTTTATTTCCTTAACGATTCGGGCAGAGGGAAAGCGACTTTTTCCTCTGTTTCGACATGTTCGGACAAAGTGATTTTAAAATGCTTTTCCAATTCTTCAATCACCTCGCGAACCAACACTTCGGGCGCGGAAGCCCCCGCCGTAATTCCCAGCGTGCGCACGTCAGCCAATTTATCCCAATCGATTTCGCCCGCCGTCTGCACCAGAACGGAACAGGGACAGCCCGCTTCTTTGGCGACTTCGACCAAACGTTTGGAATTGGACGAATTGGGCGATCCGATCACCATCAGCAAATCGCATTTCGCGGCAATCGCCTTGACCGCCTTTTGCCGATTGGTCGTCGCATAGCAGATATCGTTCTGATGCGGTTTCAAAATATTCGGAAAACGCGCGCGCAAAGCTTGCAACAGCTCCGCCGTTTCGTCCAAAGACAACGTCGTCTGCGTTACATACCCCAGCCGATCCGCCCATGCGTCGGGAACGGTCGAAATATCGTCCACCGTCGATATCAGCTTGATTTCCCCCGCGGGAATCTGCCCCATCGTGCCGATGACTTCCGGGTGTCCCTGATGACCGATTAACAGCGTTTTACGCCCTTGTTCAAAATTCTTGCGCGCTTCGCGATGAACTTTTTCCACCAAAGGACACGTCGCGTCAATCGTTGTCAGTCCGCGCCGCTTGGCTTCGGCGACGACGGACAGCGGCACCCCGTGCGCCGAAAAAATGACGACAGCGCCGTCCGGCACTTCGTCCAGTTCGTTGACGAACACCGCGCCTTCGTCCGCCAGTTTTTGCACGACATACTTGTTATGCACGATTTCATGGCGCACATAAACGGGCGTGCCGAATTTTTTCAAAGCCATGGATACGATTTGAACGGCGCGCGTCACGCCCGCGCAAAATCCGCGCGGCGACGCCAGCAACACTTTTAATTCGGGAGAAGACATCAACAACCTCTTTTACGATACCGGAAACAAAGCATACAGCCCTCTACCGATAAAGAAAAGAAGAAAAACTTTCTTTTCCTCCTAAACAAAAACGCATGAAAATAAAATGGCGAAAAAATGCATAATCGATCCCAGCAGTACAAAACAATGCCAAACGACATGCGTGTACGGTCGGCTTTTCCAGACATAAAAAAAGACGCCGACCGTATAAAAAATTCCGCCTAAAAATAAAAAAAGCATCGCTCTGGGCGGTAAAACGTCTAAAACGTGTTTAAAGGCTCCGACAATCAGCCACCCCATAATCAAATAAAGAGCAACTGACCAAAACCGACCGTCAATATTCGTCAAAACCAATTTTAACACCGTTCCGACAAATGCCAAACCCCACACGGCGACCAACATTGACCACCCGACGGGATTACGCATTAACACCAGCAAAATCGGCGTGTATGTGCCTGCAATTAAAAAATAAATCGCGATATGATCTATTCTCTTCAATACCTTTTTTGTTTCGGAAGGAACCGCCGCGTGATAAACCGTCGAAGCCGTATACATCATCATCATGCTGAAACCGAAAATACAGCTGGAAACGATACTCCACACATTCCCGTAGACGGAAGACAACGTTACCAATAAAGTTAAACACATGATACTGAATAAAATTCCGATACCATGCGTTATGCTGTTAAAAACTTCTTCCTTTCGGGTATAAACATGAACAGTCGCCGTTGACATTCTCGCCTCTCCAACAAATATCACGCCTTATTTTAACAAGGAGAAACGGAATAAAAAACATAACAAATTGTATCGTTTTAATCAGACATAACATATAGAACAAATAATTTACCCGACAAAAAGCACAACGTTTTTTTACAACAACCATTGTTTTTATCATTATATAAAAAGCTCTATCATTGAGCTTCAATTTTTTGTTTTGTCGGGCGACAAAAGTGCGCGCGGTGTATATTTCAGTGTTTTCTGTTCTGTTGTGATTATATTCCGTTTTTCTCATCGATGCATGGTTTGGATAGGCTCGCGGAGCGACAGCGGGAGGGTGGCTTTGGCGGCAATCGGCGTTCTGCCGTCTTCCTCGCCGTTCGGATCGACGCCCGCCTGCAAATTTTTGACGACGCGGGAACTTCTGCCTTCGTTGACTGCTTCAATCAAACAAGCCACATTTCTGCGCATTCCGCAAAACAGGGCGGCGCGCGCCGGCGGCGCGGCAAAGGAACTAAGGAAAAAAAGCGATAAAAAAATCGGTTTCATCATTGTTCGCCCGCCTTTGCCCGTTCGGCAACGTTTAAAGGGAACGCGGACGGATCGGACTGTTCGCGCGCCGCCTTTGCGACGACGTCTTCGGATACGCCCGCCAAAACAGCCGGAGGCGCGGCGCGTTCCGTTTATATTCCGGTATCATTTGTGGGAACGCACGGCGGGAGAGGAGAGGATTTGGGGTGTGTTGAGGCGTTATATATGGCTCTGCGTGCGGATAAATTTGCGTATTACAGGCAAAGCGAGGTTAGGGCGTATTATCCCGGGTATCCGCGTATGCGATTTATCCGTTGAGCGCACGCGTTTATTTATTATACAGAGAAACGCCCCTTGGTTTATTCGACCGAGGGGCGTTAAAGGAGACGCTATGAACAGGAAGCGCGATAGCATTACTAGATCCGGCAGCGACCTACTCTTCCGTGTCTTGAGACAAAGTACCATTGGCGTGTCAGGGTTTCACTTTCGAGTTCGGAATGGGATCGAGTGTTTCTCCTGAGCCGGAACCACCGGATCGAGTAATGCTATGGTCTTTAGCAAGGAATGAAGCGTGTATTTAATCTTGCGCTGTTTGTATGCATATTATACATACGAACGGAGAACAAGACAATCAGGCTATTAGTACCGATCGGCTTCGCGCGTTGCGGCGCTTCCACCCTCGGCCTATCGACGTGGTCGTCTTCCACGGCCTTAATGGGGATACCTTGTTTTAAGGGAGGCTTCCCGCTTAGATGCATTCAGCGGTTATCCCGTCCGCACTTAGCTACCCAGCGATGCTCCTGGCGGAACAACTGGTACACCAGAGGTGCGTCCTTCCCGGTCCTCTCGTACTAAGGAAAGCTCCTTTCAAGTATCCTACACCCACGGCAGATAGGGACCGAACTGTCTCACGACGTTCTGAACCCAGCTCGCGTACCACTTT
>OQVL01000292.1_pt1 | contig 24575 bp, 22 predicted proteins | sample 1691501 | NCBI WGS metagenome assembly OQVL01 (sample SAMN03418253, study PRJEB22391) | human gut metagenome | biome: human-gut; feature: organic feature; material: feces | host: Homo sapiens | place: Tanzania | collected 2013-01 | reverse complement strand
GCTTGTTTCAAACATAATCTTCGGTCAGGGCACATACACTCCGTTTCAGATGTTCGGAATGGGTCTTGTCGCATTTCTGTGCGGATTGATTTTCTACAATAAAAAGCTCGGCGGCAATCGCTGGGCAGTGGCGGCTGTCGGCGGACTTCTCTGCTTTGCCGTTTACGGATTTATCGTTGACACAAGCTCCGCACTCTTTTACAGCGCAAATCTCAGCATAAAGACGATGCTCCCCGTCTACATTTCGGGGCTGAGCTTCAATGCGATCCACGCAGTAACAACATTTGTTGCTTTGTTGCTTGCGACACCGTATATCAAAGACACCTTTGACCGTGTAGCAAAAAAATACGGGCTGTTTAATCATTGAGAAAGGATAAAAATATGAAGAAGTATATTTCTCTTCTGCTCGTTTCCGTCCTGATTCTTCTTTCGGGATGCGGAATGACAGTCACAAAGGTTGAAAACACAACCTCAGAATCGGGCATTACGACAACCGAAGCCGAATCCCTGACGACAACTGCATCATTTGCAAAATCGACAACCTCTTACACTACAACGACGTCGTCCACCGCATCTTCGGCAACAACAAAGGCGGCAGCAGGAAAAGCGTCCGCTGTCCCCACGACCGCTAAGTCTCAAAAAGCAACAAGTGCGACAACAAAGAAGCGAGTCAAGTCAGTAACCTGCACGATTGAAATTGAGTGTAAAACAATCCTTAACAATCTCGGAAATCTCCGTCCCGAGAAGAAAGCGTTTCTGCCGAAAAGCGGGTATATTCTCAGAGAGACAACGGTAAGCGTTGCCGAGGGCAGTACGGTTTTCGATGTGCTGAAAAAGGTCTGCAAGGAGCACACCTGCCCCGAGAAATGCACATACTGCCGAAAATCGGGGATTCAGCTTGAGTATGTTTACACCCCCGGCTACGACAGCGAATATATAAGAGGAATCCATCAGCTTTACGAAAAGGACTGCGGAACGCAATCGGGCTGGATGTATTCCGTAAACGGAGTTTTTCCGAACTACGGAGTTAATAAATACACCGTCAAAAACGGTGACAATATAAAGCTGCGCTACACCTGCAACGGTCTCGGCGAGGATATAGGCGCAGAATTTATGGGTTGACGAACAAGAAAAACGGATTTATTAAGACTGTATTTTATTCCTTCCACCGCAAGCGGCCCCCCTTACAATAAGGGGAGGCTGAGATATTTTTATCAACCGTAAGCAAAGAGAAAAATTATTGTCAAATAACCTGTCTAAGCGAGGTCATTATGAATACATACACAAAGATAAATTTTGAAGAAGCCAAAAGGATGCTCGACTCGGGGAAGTGCATAATGTTCGATGTGCGTACCGACGAGGAATTTTTCACGGGTCACGCCGAGGGCGCTGTCAATTTTGACGTTGACACAATCAATGCCGACACCGCCGCCGAGCTGATTCCGTCAAAGGATACTCCGATTCTTGTCTACTGCAAGACGGGCGAACGGGCATCGCTTGCCGCCGACGAGCTTTCCGCTCTCGGTTACAAAAACATTTACAGCGTCGGCAGCCTTGTCGAGTGGCCGTACGGTCTTTCATTTGAATAACAATAAAAGCCGGCACCTTGTGTCGACTTTTTAATATATCCCGTGAACTTGCACAAAATAAGCAATGTACTGTTTGTGAACTTCGTATAGCAAATTTTCTGTCAATATGGTATAATGTCAGGGTATCTAAAACGGAGGAGATGACAAATTGGAAGAGAACAAAATGGGTGTTATGCCGATAAATAAATTGATTATTAATATGTCGTTGCCGATGATTATTTCAATGCTTGTACAGGCATTATACAATATCGTTGATTCGGTTTTCGTCGCAATGGTTAATCAGGAATCGCTGACAGCGGTTTCGCTTTCTTTCCCCGCACAAAACCTTATGATCGGATTTGCAACCGGCACGGCGGTCGGCGTTAACGCTTTGATCTCACGTGCTCTCGGCGAAAAGAACGGTGAACGTGCAAATAAAATTGCCGAAAACGGCGTATTCCTCGCCCTGCTCAGTTCAATCGCATTTTTCCTTTTCGGTGTGTTCGGTTCACGTCTTTTTATCGGCTCACAGACAACAATTCCCTACATCATTGACGAGGGTACAAAGTATCTTCAGGTATGCTGCGGCGCCAGCTTCGGAATTTTCTTTGAAATAATGTACGAAAGACTTTTGCAGTCGACGGGCAGAACCTTTTACACAATGATAACCCAGGGCGTCGGCGCAATAATCAATATTATTCTTGACCCCGTATTTATCTTTGTGTTCAAAATGGGCGTTCGCGGAGCCGCAATCGCAACGGTTATCGGTCAGATCATTGCATTTATTCTTGCCGTTTATTTCAACCGCAACAAGAATCCCGATCTTCATCTTGATTTTAAAAAATTCAAACCCGATGCACGCTTCATCGGCGAGATTTACAAGATCGGTGTTCCGTCAATTCTTATGGTCGCTATCGGCTCGGTGATGACCTATTTTATGAACAAAATACTCATCGTCTACACCCTTGGCAAGGAGCTTTCGGTAAACGTATTCGGTGCGTTTTTCAAGCTCAACAGCTTCATCTGTATGCCGATATTCGGACTTAACAACGGAGTTATCCCGATTATCGCCTACAACTACGGCGCACAGAAAAAGCACCGTATGATCAAAACTATCAAGCTCTCAACAATGTATGCGGAAATATTCAGCGTGATCGGTGCAATAATTTTCTTCGCACTGCCTAAGCTGCTTCTCGGTTTTTTCTCGGCAACACCCGATATGCTGAGAATCGGTATTCCCGCGCTGAAAATAATCAGCGTCAGCTTCCTTTTCGCAGGTATGAATATTGCCCTGAGCGGTGCGTTTCAGGCGTTTGGAAAAAGTATGTTCTCGATGATTTCATCGTTCATCCGTCAGCTTGTCGTTCTGATTCCGGTTGCGTACATTCTTGCACGATACGGGCTTTCGATCGGCAACGACAACCTTGTTTGGTGGTCATATTCAATTGCAGACTTCGCCGCATCGGTTGTTTCGGTTATGCTATTCGCGGTTCTTTATAAAAAAGTTATCAAACCTATTCAGGAAAAAGAATAAGAAAAGCCTCACCCTGATTTGAAATCATCATCAAATCAGGGTGAGGCTTAATATTTTTCTGCTTAATTTCTTCTCAGTGCCTCGATCGGGGTCATATTTGCTGCACGCTTTGCCGGATAGATTCCGAAGAAAATTCCGATTGCACTGGAGAATCCAACGGCGATAAGAACCGTTGAGAACTTGACGGCTATCGGTATCTTCAAATAAGCCGCAACCGCCCACGCTCCGCCTACGCCGAGCACAAAGCCTATCGCTCCTCCGAGCAAGCACAGTATCACGGATTCCGTCAGGAACTGGAGCATAATTGTCGACGTCTTGGCACCAAGCGCCTTTCTGATACCGATCTCCCTCGTTCGCTCCGTTACCGAAACGAGCATAATATTCATAACTCCGATTCCGCCGACTAACAGCGAGATTGCGCTGACTGCAGCAATGAACGTTGTGAAAATATTGATAACCGAATCAAGCAAGTCAATGTATGTCGCCATAATGTTGAGCGTGTATACCGAATCGTCAAAGCTGCCGTGCCTCGTCTTTATGAGGTTCAGCGCCGATTCACCCGTGTTGTCAAGATCAGCACCGTCCGTCGCCATAAGGTAAACCTGCGAATACCTGTTCACCTTGTTGTTCAGTTCACCGTTTAGCGACGCAGGTATCGCTATCATTCCCATACTCATTGAAGAGCTTGAGGAATACATTGAGGTTATACTTTCCATCTGATCCTGCGACACCATCGAATTTTCCGTCATATCAACAACGCCGATAACCTTGAGCGACGTCGTTTTGTTATTCACTGTATAGTTGATCGACTCGCCGACGCAGTTTTCTTTACCAAAAATATCCTTTGCGGTGAGTGTGCTGATTATACAGACATTGCGCTTTTGATCATACTCGTCCTTTGTCCACGATCTTCCGTATTTCGTTGTCATCTGATTGATGAAAAGAAGATCCTGGTTGCCGGCAATTGTAAACACAAAGCCGTTATACTTTCCCGCCTGCGCCTGACCGAACGAAAATTCATAAGGTGAGCAATAGCTGACCGTTCCGAGCTTTTTAATTGAGGAAATATCCTCCTCGGTGATATAATTCGACTGATTCGCCGTGTTGACATTGACGGCAATCTGAATTGCATTCGATCCCATATCCTCGATCATTCCGACTATGTAATCACGTCCACCGTTACCGATCGTGACAATCGCAATAACGGAAGCGACGCCGATTATGATTCCGAGCATAGTCAGAAGCGAACGCATCATATTCGTTTTTATACTGAAAATCGCAATGCGTATATTCTCTCTGATATCCACAGTCGTCCTCCGTTACTTCAGCTTAACCTTCGCCCCATCCTCAAGTCCGCTTGTATTCTTTATCAGCACATCTCCCTCGCTGACACCCGAAAGCACCTGATAGTATGTATCATTGGAGATGCCGAGTGTAACCTTTTTCTTAACTGCGGTTGATTTATCCTTGTTATAGGCATAAACATATACATCCGAACCGTCGATTATAATCGCCTCAACAGGCACAACAAGGGCATTTTCCTGAGTATCCGTGATGATTGAAATGTCAACATCGGTGCCTACAATGAACGATTTGTCTCCATCCTCAATTGTAACCTGAGCGGGGATTGTGTTTGAACTGCCGCTGCCCGTCATAATCGAATTGAGATCAAGTGAGCTGCCCGTTGATGTTGCAACAGCTCCGACATAGGAAACTCTGCCCTCGTGGATTTCATTGTTTGCCGACTTGACCGAAACCTCCTGGTTTACGCTGACATCAAGAACATCGTATTTACTCAGTGAAATATCGGCGACGAGAGGATAATTAAGGACCTTTATGCCAACCTTGTCCGAACCGAAGAATGAGCTGATCATCTTTGAAACGTCGATTCCCGATGAAACGGAAGAGATGATCGAGCTGATGTCAACATTCTTTCCGTCAACAACCGTCTGCGTTTCAACAGTCTCGCCGACCTTTATATTAACCTCACTGACAAGTCCTTTTTCACTTGCGATCCAGCCCTTTTTCATCTCATTTGTCTGATTGAGGGCTTTCTGATACTCGGACTGCGCATTTTCATAAATCGTCTTGTAAACGGAAAGATATGTGTCGTTTGTCTGGAGTTCAAGAGTTGCAAGCTGAGCCTTGAGCTGAACAAGGGTCATTTCCGCATTGATGAGAGCACTCGATCCGCCGCTCATCTGAGCAAATGCATTCATATCGAATGAGCCTGATCCCCCGGCAATTTTGCCGAGATTGTCAAGGAGTCCCGAGATATCCGATTTGCTTGAACCTGCCGAGAGAATGGAGGTAAGTACCTTTCTTGCCGTTTCCTCGTCGTATTCCACTCCGAAACGCTTTGCAATCTTTATAAATCTTTTAACAAGATCGTCCGAGACCTTTACTCCGCTGCCGTTCTTCGTTGACGACGGCTTTGTTGTCGAGGTCTTAGCCTTGAGCGTTTCAATCTTCTTTTCAAGCTCTGCAATCTGTTTCTTGGTTGAGTTTATCTTTCCGCTTGCGGAAGACGAAGAGTTTTTCGCCTTATTATATGCGGCAAGGGCCTTTTCATAGTTATTCTCTTTTTCATTGAGGGCTGTTTCGAGCGAAGAAACGTCAAAAGTTGCAAGCACATCGCCTGCCTTAACAACGTCTCCCTCCTTGACATTGACAGTTTTAACCTTTACCTTGTTCATCAGAGTAAATGACTGCTCCGATGCAGTTGATACCGTACCCGTTGTGTCAAGAGTCTCATTAATCGTCTGCTTCGTGACCTCAACCGTGCTTACGGCGAGTTTTTCCTCGGGTTTGAAGATCATATAGGCGACAACCGTCAGAACGACAACCGCCAAAACCGAGCAGAGAATGATAATTTTTTTGTTTTTTCTTTTTTTCTGCTGCATAAACGCACCCCTAACTCCTATATCTATATAATATCAATATTTTACGGGAGAATAAAATGAAGCCCTATAAAATAATATTTCCGCTTTTAATTATATTTTTTTTGACCGCCTGCATGGGTCAGAAGCAGCTCAACGTCGATGAATTTCTCATTAAATACAACAACCTTTCATCCTCCGAGCTGAAAAGCACCGATTTCACGGTAACAAGCCATAATATATATTACGTTTACAGTGCAGTGTCGAACGGCGTTTTCATCGCATTTTACACAAAATCCGACGGCGTGGTCGAACAATGCACCGTCACGTCAAAAAGCGGCAGCAATCATTTTGACGCCGCCTGTTTGAATATCATAAAGGTGTTCACGGATTTTTCCGATGACAAAAGCCGTAAATTTCTGAAAGACGGCGGTGACTCTGACGGTTTCCGTCTTGTCACAAACGACTACGGCATTGGAAAAACGATGATTCTCAACAGAACAGGTAATGAACTGAACACCAACGAACTGCCAACGCTGAAAAGAGAAGTCAAGGAGGAGGATATCGCACGCCCCATCCTTTCCGACACTACTGATTCCACTAATATTATTAGACAATAAAAATACTGCGTACAAATTAAAAATTTGTTAAGAAACGGTAAATAAGCAATAGAAAGCAAAAAGGTGACGGAAACTCCATCACCTTTAAACTGCATTTTAATTTCAGAATCAGCCAACGAAGCCGCATGCGGGAACTTCGGTCTCCGGCTCCTCTGTGGGAGCTTCCGGCTCTGTTGTTGTCTCATTCTCAGGCTTGTAATAGAGCTCAAGAGCCTTGTTAGCAATAATGCTGTTTGAAATAGCATTGTTAAGAGCCTCTACGTCTACACCTGCATCTGTGAGGAATGCGTCAGCGATATCACGAAGTGCGCCCGGGTCCTTAATTTCATCGGATCCGATTCCTTTATCGTTGATGTACTTCTCAAGAGTAGCAACGAGGTCAGCAACATCTTCTTTTGCAGCGCCTGTCTTAATCGCATCAGCGATTTCGCCTGCGATCTCTTCAGCCTTCTCATCGTTCTGAAGTGCGGAAACTGCGCCTTCGATTGACGAAGTTGTTGTTTCGGGAACTTCCTCTGCATTATTCTCTGCACGAACTGAGAATGCTACGGTTGCACAAACAGCAGCTACCATAAGAATTGCCAAGAACTTTTTCATACGAATTCATCCTTTCATAATATTTATTAGCATAGGTATTGTAACCCATATTAATACAAAAGTCAATAGCTTTTTCGGAAAAATACGAGAATCAGTCCGCATTATTATGTGCCTTGCTGTAATCGTAATTCTTCCAGCAAACAGTGACGGTATTGCCGTCAACCTTGAATCTTTCAATATTATTATAGGAGTTGATCGAGCCTTCCTTGAAGCCCTCTTTCTCGAGTCCGTCGGTGAAAAGATCTCTCATTCTCGATGCCGGGAAATCAATCGTGGCGATCATAACAAGTGTCGTCTGATCACGGTGCTTTTCGAGCACGCCTGTCTCGAAATCAGCCGCCCACCAGCAGTTTCTCTTAGCATAGTCGATTTTCATTTTCGGGGTTGCGTCCGTTGATTTTTCATACTGCCAGAGCTTCATTGAAACGGGCATTGCGTCCGCATCCTCAACGCACTTATAAAGCAGATTGTTCGCTCCGAGCGTATCAAGCGCATTCTGATTGTGAGTTCTGTAATAGAAGCCGACCTCACAGCCAACCGTTGCCATTGCATATTCGCCTTTCCAAAGCTCGATAAGCCAGTCCTTATTATCGAATGTGAAATAAATTCTGATTGTGGAGAGGTAGAAATTAACGAACTTCGAGCCCCAGTCATAAGCCGCATTAAAACCGAACTTTCTCTGCGGTGCAAGAGCGTTATAAACCGCACTCGGTGTTGAGGTCGGTTCCGCAGTTGTTCTGGTTGTGGTATTTTTCTTCGTGGTGGTTTTTCTTCTGCTCGTCGTTACTCTCGGCGCAGTAGTCGCGATTTTGCTTGCGGAATACGAGCCGCCCGACTGAGTGGGATTGTTATAAATAACGGAATGTCCTTCGTTGTCTACAATATAGGACTGTCCGTTTTCGCCGACAACGATCTGAGTCGGTCCCTCAAGAATGTCGCTGCCCTGACCGATCTGTATCTCATCGCCGTTTGCAGCGGAGTTTTTGTTCTTTGTGATCTTCTTGCCTGCACCGCAGCCCGTGAGCACGATGCTGAAAACAATTATAAATGAACAAAGCAAAGCTATGTATCGTGTCCTTGAATTTTCCTTTCTCATTTTACACAATCTCCATTATATTTTTTTACATTGTATCATAAACCGAACAAAAATACAATACCCAAAATTTGTACGCAGAATATACATTTTTCCTGTATAGTGCGGCTCGTCTGCCGAAATTCAAAAATGCCAACGAGATTTTCATTGTTTTTGCAAAATATCAACAACAGGCTGTTCCGCAAAATCGGATCAGCCCGTCAATTCATATATTTCCTGCGTTTCGGAGCATTTCTCTTGCACTTTCAAGCTGGAGCCTTGTGATCTCCATGCCGCCCATAATGCGTGCAATCTCCTCAACACGTTCCTCCTCAAGGAGGGACTTGATATTTGTATAGGTCTTGCCGTCGGAAACAGACTTGCTGATATAAAGATGAACGTCGCCCTGCGCCGCAATCTGAGCAAGATGGGTTACACAGATAACCTGTCTGCCCTTTGATGCACTTCTGAGCTTCATTGCTATTTTCTGCGCCGCTCTGCCGCTGACGCCGGTATCAATTTCATCGAATATCATCGTGTCAACACCGTCCGTCTCGGCAAGAACATTCTTTATCGCAAGCATAATTCTCGACAGCTCGCCGCCCGAAGCAATCTTCGCAAGCGGTTTCGGCTCCTCGCCGATATTCGCCGAGATAAGAAATTCAATTCCGTCTCTGCCGTTTTCGGTCAAGCCTATATCGTCGCACTTTACTACAAAGCGGACGTTCGGCATATCGAGAAATTCAAGCTCCGAGCAGATCGCCCCGCTGAGTCTCTCCCCTGCATTTTTTCTCGACTCGGTCAGCTTTTCCGCCGCCGCCTCGGTTTCGGCAAGGGCTTCTTTTTCCTGCTTTCGGAGCTCCTTGACATTTTCCTCCGAGAAAGCGATATTGTCAAGTTCCTCCCTCGCCTTTGCAAGATAATCGAGCATCTCCTCCTCCGTAGCGCCGTATTTCTTCGACATACGGTAGAGAAGATCGAGCCTTTCCTCGATATCGTCAAGCTCGGACGGATCAAAATCGACCTCCGACATTGCGTCACGCACAAGCTCGGCAATATCGTCAAGCTCATATCTTATGTCGGTAATTTTCTCGGCGGCTTCATTGAGACTTTCCATATATTCGGATGCACTTGTAATTTCCGATTCCGCTTCGCCGATCATATCAATTCCGGCTCCGTCGGCTCTGAGCGCCTCGTATGCGGCATTGAGGCTTACAATAACCTTTTGAGAGTTATTGATCAGCGCCTTTCTCGCTTTCAGCTCGTCACGCTCACCCACGTTTATATCCGCTTTCTCAAGTTCGTCTATCTGATATGTGAGAAAATCTATTCTCTGCGATTTTGAACTCTCGTCCGTCGTGATCTTTTTCAGCCTATTTCTGATGTCACAAAGTCTGCCGTATTTCTCACGGTAATCCGCTATCAGGCTGTCATTTTTCGCATAGCTGTCGACAAATCCGCAATGCTTTTCAGGTGAAAGAAGCGACTGATTGTCGTGCTGACCGTGGATGTCGATAAGCTCGGCACCGATCTCACGAAGCATTGATACGGTTACGGGTGCACCGTTGATTCGGCAGATATTTTTTCCCTCACGGCTGAGCGTTCGGTTGATAATCAGTACCCCGTCCTCACATTCGATTCCGTTATCGTCGAGAAACTCACGCACCTTGTCGTTAACGTCCTCAAACACGGCATAGACCTTTGCGTTCTGCGCTCCCGTGCGGATAATTTCACGTGAGGTGCGTTCTCCGAGGATCGCATTGATCGAGTCAATAACGATTGATTTACCTGCACCCGTCTCACCCGTCAGCACATTAAGTCCGCAGCCGAACTCAATGGCGGCGCTCTCTATTATAGCAACATTTTCAATTTTCAGACTTGTAAGCATATGATCACATCCGTTAATCAAAAATTATGCGCTGTGAGAAGAGGCCTTAACGATTCTGTCAATAGATTCCTTCAGCTCATGAGCGGTAGCCTCTGTTCTGCAAAGGGCAAAGATCGTGTCGTCGCCCGCAATCGTGCCTACGAGACCCTCCCACTCCATATTGTCAAATGCGGCGCAGGCGGCGTTTGCCATACCGACGTGGCACTTGATTACAACTGTGTTAAGTGCATAGTCCGATGAGAGCACGGAATGGGAAAAAATCGTTGTGAATTTTGAAAGATACTCGTCCGTTTCGCTCTTACCCTCAACATAGCGATACACTCCGTTCTTGTCCATCTGCTTGACAAGTCTCAGCTCCTTAATATCACGGGAAACCGTCGCCTGAGTTGAGCTGAATCCGTTTTCCTCGAGCTTTTCGAGCATCTCCTCCTGCGTGCCGATCGCATACATCTCAATGAGCTTGAGAATCATACTGTGTCTTTTCTTTTTCATATTTTTGTATCTCCTTTTACAGCCGTCTCTGTTCGAGCTTGCTGTTAAGTATTTCAAGGAACGTTTCGTTCTTTATTCTTATAAATTCACCGCACATATCCGCCTTTTTGATTCTGACGGAACAGCCGCTTTCGATCGGTATTGCATCCTCGCCGTCGCAGGAAAGTCCGATTTCAACATCGCCCTTGCCATGTAGCACAAATTGGGAGTCGGGCTTAAAAATCAATGCCCTTGAAAAAAGCGAATGTGTGCATATCGGGGTCAGCAGAATACTTTCAATCTGCGGATCCACAACCGGTCCGCCTGCCGAAAGGTTATATGCGGTCGAACCCGTCGGAGTTGAAAAAATTATTCCGTCAGCCGTGTATTTGTTGAGAAATTTGCCGTTGTGCTCGACAATGAAATCATCCATTTTTATCTGCAAGCCCCTTGCAATAACCGCATCGTTCACGCAGTGATGAGTGCTGATCACATCTCCGTTCGGGGAAATAATCTCCGCCTTGAGCATCATTCTGCGATCAAGCTCATAGCTGCCGTTTTTGAGATTTGCGAGCATCTCAAGCTCCGTCGGTTCAAGTCCTGCCATAAAAGCTATCCTGCCGGCATTGATGCCAAGCGTTGGTTTGCCGAACTTTGCGGCGTGTATTATCGTTCCGTCACCGCCGACGGCGATTATGATATCACACCTGTCAACCATTTCATCAACCGTGATGAACTCGGCTTTTGTATCCTTGAATTCATCTTTATAATCACGCTTTATGCAATAGCTCATACTGTGCTTTTCAAGTTCGGCGCAAACTTTGCGTGAAACCTGCAAAGCATTCTTTCTTGTAAGATTGGGAAGTAATGCTATTTTCATAATTATTCACCGCCTCATTTGTCAAGCTCGCCATGTGAGAGAGCTGCAAGTTCCTCGGGCGTGATCTCGCACAGCTTCTGCGGATCGTCGCTTTTCTGTATATGCATCAGGTATTCTATGTTGCCCTCAGGTCCCTTGATCGGTGAAAAGTCAAGATTTTTAACGTCAAATCCGTTCTCAAGCGCAAAGGCAACTATATTTTCAATGACCTCAATATGAACCTGCGGGTCACGGACGACGCCCTTTTTGCCGATCTTTTCTCTGCCGGCTTCAAACTGCGGCTTGATAAGGCAAACCGCCTGTCCGTCACCTTTGAGAAGCTCACGAAGAACGGGGAGAATTATTTTCAGTGAAATAAACGACACGTCGACGCTCGCAAAGTCGATGTCCTCGGGAATCTGCTCGTGAGTGACATATCGAAAATTTGTACGCTCCATATTCACGACACGTTCGTCGGTTCTCAGCTTCCATGCAAGCTGTCCGTAACCGACATCAATAGAATAGACCTTTTTTGCTCCGTGGGTAAGCATACAGTCGGTAAAACCGCCCGTCGATGCGCCGATATCCATACATATGCAGTCTGCGAGATCAATATCAAATTTTTCTGCCGCCTTTTGCAGCTTGAGTCCTCCTCTGCTGACAAAAGGATTGCGGCTGCCTCTGACCTCTATCTCGTCATCGGGCTTTACGGTCGCTCCCGCCTTGAGCTCCTTTTGACCGTTCAGGTAAACCTGTCCCGCCATAATAAGAGCCTTTGCCTTTTCTCTTGATTCGGCAAGACCTCTCTGAGTTACGGCTATGTCCAGTCTTATTTTATCCGACAAACTTTACACCTCGGTTGTCTTTTTGACAATTTTATTTATCATACTTTCGCTGTCGAATCCGTATTCCTTTATAAGCTCGGGTACCTTTGCCTGCTTGACAAAGCAATCCTCGACTGCGGTAATATCATAGCTTCCTCTGTATCCGTGCTGAAGAAGTTCTGCGGCAAATTTCTCGCCTATTCCGCCGCTCCTTACTCCCTCTTCAAAGAAGAAGATATACTTTGAATTCATAACCTCTTTGAGAGCCTCAGGATCAATCGGCTTTATTCTGTTGAGTTTCAGCACCTTTGCCTTTACGCCGTGATTTTCAAGCTCCCTGACGGCCTTTGCCGCCTCAAAGAACAGTCTGCCGTAGGTCACGATAACCGTATCGGCATCCGCAGCGCCATATACATCGTAAGTTCCGAACAACGGCGTATAGTCCTCCGGAATTTCAGCTTCGCCGCCCCTTGGATAACGCACCGCAACCACGTCTTTGTCACGGTAAAATGCATTGCCGAAATCAACCTTCATCTCGTCGTAGGTTGCCGGGGAGTATACCGTAACCTTGGGTATGCTCTGCAAAAACGCAACGTCATAAAGTCCGTTGTGGGTTTCTCCGTCGTCACCGACAAATCCCGCACGGTCGATCGCAAGCACCATTTTCTGATCCTGCAAAGCGCCGTCGTGAATGATCTCATCGTAGCAGCGCTGTAAAAATGTTGAATAAACCGCAAATACAGGCAGCATTCCGCCCTTTGCAAGCCCCGAGGCAAACGTAACTGCGTGCTCCTCGGCTATTCCGACATCAAAAAATCTTTCCGAATATTTATCGCTGAACTCGGTAAGCCCCGTACCGAGCGACATTGCGGCGGTAATAAGTGTAATGCGCTTATCCTTTTCCGCCATTTTACACATCAGCTTGCCAAACTCATTGCAGAATGTATCTCCCGACGAATGAGGTTCACCCGTGTCAATATCGAAATCCGAAATTCCGTGAAAATGGCTCGGATCCTTTTCTGCATAGTTATAGCCCTTGCCCTTTACGGTGTTGACGTGAAGGAGTACGGGTGCACCGAGACTTTTCGCTGTTTCCAACGCCTCGCACATGAGCCCGATATCATGACCGTCAATCGGTCCCATATAGCGGAATCCCATTTTTTCAAAAATCGTGCTTTCATAAATGAGATTTTTAACTGCGGTTTTGAACCTGAACAGTCCGCTTGCCATACTGTGACCGATCAGCGGAATCCTGTCGAGAAAACGTTCGAGCTTAGCTTTAATACGAACGTATCTTTTCTTTGAACGGATCTTTGTAAGGTACTTTGCAACCGAACCGACATTCTTTGAAATCGACATCTCATTGTCGTTGAGAATAACGATAAGATTTGTCTTTGATCTGCCGGCGTTGTTGAGCGCCTCATACACAAGTCCGCCCGTAAACGAGCCGTCGCCGATCACGGCAACCGTATAATTGTTGTTTTTCTTTATCTTATTCGCCTCGGCAATTCCGAAAGCGGAAGAAACCGACGTTCCGCTGTGTCCGCTGTAAAACGTGTCGTGCTCGCTTTCATTCGGATGGCAGAAGCCCGAGATTCCGTCCTTCTGCCTGATTGTATCAAACACATCGTAGCGACCCGTCAGGAGCTTGTGGGTATATGCCTGATGCCCGACGTCCCATACGATTTTGTCTTTCGGTGAATTAAACGTCAGGTGAATTGCTATTGTCAACTCCACTGCACCGAGATTTGACGCAAGGTGACCGCCGTTTTTGGAAACGGTTTCAATAAGAACGTCTCTTATCTCCTGCGCAAGCTCGGGATATTCGGAGCTGTCGAGCTTTTTAAGATCCGTCGGCGAATGTATTTTATCGAGATATTTAATTTCCTTATCCAATATATTCACATCCGATTAAACAAGTAATTAGTTCTTTCTCTTTTCCATCTTGTCGGCAAAATCGACGAGGAATCCCGCATCGCCGTCAAAGCCTTTTAGGGCTTCCTTTGCCTTTTCGGTAAGCTCGGATACAATCTCCTTTGAACGCTCGATTCCGAGAAGAGAAACGTATGTGCATTTTTCGTTTTCGTTATCACTTCCGACAGGCTTGCCGAGGGTTGCTGTATCGCTTGTAACGTCAAGAATATCATCGACAATCTGGAACGAAATTCCGATACATCTTGCATATTCCTCCGCCGCCGGGATCATATCCTTTCGTCCTGCAGCTATACAGCCCATAACGCACGCCGCACGGATAAGCTCGCCCGTTTTGAGTGCGTCCGTCTTTTCAATATCGTCAATGCCGACCTTTTTGCCCTCATTCTGAAGATCCATAACCTGACCGCCGACCATTCCTGCCCAGCCTGCCGCCTTTGAAAGAACGGCAACCGAGTCAATTATTCTGTCGGCAGGGAGCTTTGCTTTAACTGCCGTTTCAAACGCAAGGGTCAGAAGTGCGTCTCCCGCAAGAAGTGCGTATTCGTAACCGAACGCAATGTGGCAGGAGGGCTTGCCTCTGCGGAAATCGTCGTTGTCCATACACGGCAGGTCGTCGTGTATCAGCGAATAGGTATGTATCATTTCAAGAGCGCAGGCAATCGGCAGCGCACTTTCGGCGTCTCCGCCGCAAGCCTCACAGAACGATAGCACAAGCTCCGGTCTTATTCTCTTGCCGCCGTTTTCGACACTGTAACGCATTGCACGGCTGACTATATCCTCGCTCTCGGGCATATAGCTCTCCAGCGCCTTGTTTATCATATCAATATGGCTCATATAATCATTCCTTTATAGGATTTGTTTTCGTATCTTTATATTCACTGCCTTTTTATTTGGGCAATTCTAACATCTACCATCTAAAATCTAAAATCTATTTCAGCCCTCCTGCTTCTCGGAAAGCTCGGTGATTTTCAGCTTTGCCTTTTCAAGGCTTGTGTTGCAGAAAGAAGCGAGCTTCGTGCTTTCCTCAAAGAGCTTTATTGATTCATCAAGCGGCAGACTGCCATCGTCAAGCTTTGTGACGATCTCCTCAAGCCTTGCCATCGCCTGTTCATATGTCATTTTTGCTGCCATTTAAAGCACCTCGCAATTTCTTTCTCCGTCGGCGAATCCGACGGCTATTCTGTCGCCCTTTTCAAGTTTTTTCGAGCTTGTGACGACCTCGTTGTCTTTTGTAATTATCGAATAACCCCTTGCCATAACCTTGAGCGGGCTGAGGGCATCAAGTCTTGCCGCCGTTGCGGAAAATTTCGCATTTTCCGTGTCGAGCTTTCGCTGTATGCTCAGAAGTGCGCTCGTCAGATAGCTGTCAACGAGCTGCAGCTTTTGGTCAATAAGCATAATCGGGCTTCTGTATTCCAGTCTTTCTTTTATAATGTCAAGCTTTCTTTTTTCGTCGTTTATTCGTTGCAAAAGCGTTGCTTCGCACTCATAAACGACCGTTTGAACAAAGGCAATGTCCTCACGGATATCCGGCACGGCAAGTTCTGCCGCCGCAGACGGTGTGGGAGCACGCAGATCAGCGACAAAATCACAGATTGTAAAATCAGTCTCGTGACCGACCGCCGAAATAATCGGAATTTTACTGTTAAAAACCGCCCTTGCGACAATCTCTTCATTGAAAGCCCAGAGATCCTCAAGCGATCCACCGCCTCGTCCGACGATCAGGACGTCGGCATAGTCACCGGAATTGAACTGTTCGATTGCGTCGACAATCTGCGGAGCCGCCGACGCACCCTGAACCTGAACGGGCGCAAGTATGATTTCCGCCGGCGGATAGCGCCTTGAAATAACATTTCTGATATCCTGAATGACCGCACCCGTCGCCGAGGTGACAACTCCTATCCGTGTCGCTCGGTGCGGAATCGGCTTTTTATAGCACTCATCAAAAAGTCCCTCCTGCGCCAGCCTGTTTTTAAGCTGTTCAAACGCAAGATTCAGTGCGCCCAATCCGTCAGGCTGCATATCGTCAATATAGAGCTGATACTGTCCGTCACGCTCAAAGACCGAGACCCTGCCCCTGACAATAACTCTCATTCCGTTTTCGGGCATAAATTTCAGCCGTCTGTTTGCCGAGGCGAACATAACCGCCTTGACGGCGCAGTTCTCGTCCTTGAGAGTCAGGTAAAAATGACCCGTGCGGTAGTGATTCGTGAAATTCGATATTTCGCCCACAACATAGAGACTTCTCAGAAGCATATCGCCGTCGATTATCGACTTTATATAGGTATTCAGTTGCGTAACGCTCAGTATTGTTGATTTCATTGAGGTGACCTCTTGTGCGCCAGCAATGCAATTCCTGCGGCGTTGTCCGCCGAAAATTCGGGGGTCGCAAAGCCTGCGCTGAGAGTTTTTTCAAACTCTTCACGTATAATTTTATTTGACATAACTCCGCCCGAAAAAATCATCGGCAGATCTCCGTACTTTTCCTTTGCGAAAACTGCGATTTTATAAAGAGCCGTCATTATGTAGTCCAGACAGTAGCGGCAGATGTCCTCGGGCTTTTCGCCTTTTTCATACATCGTCCTGCATTTATTTTCAACGCCCGAAAGACAACAGTTGCCGTCCTTGAGCTTAATATTTATCTTATATTTTTTGTCGCTTTTCTGTGCCAGCTCGTCAACATATTTTCCCGCCGGGAACGGATAGCCGAGCATAACGCCGACCCTGTCAACCGCCTGACCCGCCTTGAGGTCGAGTGAAGAAGCGATCAGCCTTGCATCCAGCTCACCGCTGACGAGCAAAGCCTGCGTTGTGCCGCCCGAAACGTGAAAAGCGAAAAATTCCTTTCCGTAGAGCTCACGCCTGTCCGAGGAGAACAGAGCCGCCATAATGTGTCCCTGTTGATGTGAGAATCGGTAAAGCGGCTTGCCCGTTGCCGCCGCTATGGACTCTGCGGCACATACACCGGTCAGGAAGCAAGGCATATATGAGCCCTCCGCCCTCATCGGTGCATCGGATACGCCTATTGCGGAAATCTCACCGTCAAAGCCGTCGAACAGCTCCTTCATCAGCTCGGGAAGCTGAACCGTATGGTGGAACACGGCATCACTCTGACGAAGTCCAAGCTCCCCTTTTTTAACGGGCAACAGCTTTTTGCGATGAACGACCGTGTCACTGTTACTGTCATAGATTGCACACGACGTTGTATAGTTACTTGTATCAATTCCTAAAAAGTAAGGCATTTCAATCCTCTTTTTCTCTTGGGCAACGCCGCACAATTGAGGCGTGCGGATTGCGCAGTAAGATTTTTCGTCAGGCTGTGCAAAAATTTTGCAGGCTTGCTGACGCAAGTCAAAGAATTTATGTACAGCATGACGGAAATAGATTCAAGAAAGGCGTGCACCTCAATTGTGCGGCGCTGCCCTTGAAATCGAGCCGAGAATTCCGTTTACAAAGCCCTTGTCCTCGTCCGAGCCGTAGATCTTGCAAATCTCGACAGCTTCATTGATCGAAACACCGACGGGAACCTTGTCAAAATATTTCATCTCGCAGACAGCCATTCTCAGAATAGCAAGACTGACCTTTGAAATTCTCTGCTTGCTCCAGCCCTTGAGATTATTCTCAATGGCGGCATCGATCTCATCAATATTTTCCTCAGCCTTTTTCACGATATCGGCGGTCATCTTGTCCTTAGAAATGACCTCCGTCTCAATTGCGATATCCATTATTTCATCGACCGAAAGCTCCGTATTAAACGACTTTTCAAAAAGAATAATAAAAGCCTGCTCTCTTGATTTACGCTTGTTCGCAGAAGGTGAACCCATTATTACGACCAATCCTTTCAATAAAAAATCCCTCTGTGTTATATACACAGAGGGTCAGTACGTCTATATTTCTCTTGGCAAGGTGCACTGAATTGTATATATACACTATTCACTGCATATTATATCACGTTTTTTTAAAATCTCAACTGTTTTTTGAATTATTATTTAAGAAAATGCCGATTACAGCGTTCCGTTTTCAAATTCACGCTTAAACCACACGTCCTTGACCTCAAATTCACGTGAATTGAGATATGAAAGTATGCCTGCGCTCTCGTCAAACATAAACACCAGCTTATAGGAATAGAGGCACTGCTTACGGTAGCCGAACTCCTTGTTGAGCCTGTTCGTGCCGTATTTTCCGTCGCCGAGCAAAGGGTGACCGATCGAAGCGAAATGTGCCCTTATCTGATGTGTTCTGCCCGTCATAAGCTCGACCTCGACAAGGCTCAACTGCTTATCGTAATCTCTGCCGAGAACTTTATATTTTGTGCGGATTTCCTTTGCTCCGTCGCAGGGCTGTTTAAGAATTTTAACGGTGTTTTTTTTCTCATCCTTTAAGAGATAGCCCTCCAAAAGTCCGCTGTCACGCTCCATAATTCCGTGGCAGACGCAGAGATAGAATTTCTTAAGATGCGTTCTCTCTTTCATCTGAGCATTCATAATTCTCAGACTTTCGGCATTCTTGGCGGCGATAACAATTCCGCCTGTGTTTCTGTCAATTCTGTTGACAAGCGCAGGGGTAAAGGAATTTTCCTCGTCCGGCTTGTACTCCCCTTTTTCATAGAGGTATTTTTTTATCCTCGTGATAAGGGTATCTACATACTCCCTGTCATCGGGATGGCAAAGCAGACCTGCCTTTTTGTCAAGGAGCATGATGTTTTCGTCCTCATAGAGAATGTCCAGCTTGCTCGGTGCGCCCGTGAAATCGTAACGGGTTTCGGGCTTGACGAAAAACTCATCGTTGATATACATATCAACCTTATCGCCCACCTGCAAGACCGTTGATATTTCGGCACGTTTGTTATTAACCTTTATCCGTTTTTTTCTTATATATTTATACATAAGCGACTGCGGAAGATTCGGTACGCCTTTTCTTATAAACTTGTCGAGCCTTTGACCTGCGTCATTGGCTTTTATGTCAAAACTTTTCATACTTAATTTTTAAACGAGTGTATCGGCGCAGGAATTCTGCCGCCTCTGTTGATGAAATCCGAGCAATCGGCACTGTTAACGGGCATTATCGGAGCATAACCGAGCAAACCGCCGAATTCGACGGTATCTCCCACATCCTTACCGATTACGGGAATCAGCCTGACTGCCGTGGTTTTCTGATTTATCATTCCTATTGCCATTTCGTCGGCGATTATGCCCGAGATTGTCGAAGCCTTTGTGTTACCGGGAATCGCAATCATATCAAGTCCGACGGAACAGACGCAGGTCATTGCCTCAAGCTTTTCAAGAGTCAGCATTCCTGCATTGACCGAGTCTATCATTCCCTGATCCTCGGACACGGGAATAAATGCGCCCGAAAGACCGCCGACATATGACGAAGCCATTATACCGCCTTTTTTGACCTGGTCATTGAGCAGCGCAAGAGCCGCCGTTGTACCCGGAGCGCCGACATATTCAAGACCCATCTCCTCCAAAATCTCCGCAACGCTGTCGCCGACTGCAGGAGTCGGAGCAAGAGAGAGGTCGATTATTCCGAACGGAACGCCAAGTCTTTGCGAAGCCTCACGTGCTACAAGCTGACCGACTCTCGTAACCTTGAAAGCGGTTTTCTTGATCGTTTCACAGAGAGTACCGAAGTCGCTGCCCTTTACCTCGCTTATGGCACGCTTGACAACTCCCGGTCCGCTGACGCCTACATTGATTATAGTGTCCGCCTCGGTCACGCCGTGAAATGCGCCCGCCATAAACGGGTTGTCGTCCGGAGCGTTGCAGAACACGACTAACTTCGCACAGCCGATTGAGCCGTTATCACCCGTAAGCTCCGCCGTTTTAACAATTGTCTCACCGAGGAGCTTCACTGCGTCCATATCAATGCCTGTCTTTGTCGACCCGACATTTACGGAGCTGCAAACCCTTTCGGTCGAGGCAAGAGCTTTGGGAATTGACTCGATAAGAAGTCTTTCGGCAGGCGTCATACCCTTGGAAACAAGAGCGGAAAATCCGCCGATAAAGTTAACGTTTATCTCGTGCGCCGCACGGTCAAGAGTCTTTGCAATCTTGACAAAGTCGAATACAGTCTTACAGCAGGCTGAGCCGACAAGAGAGATCGGAGTTACGGAAACACGCTTGTTGACAATCGGAATTCCGAACTCAAGTGCAATTTCATCACCCGTCTCAACAAGTTTGCCCGCCTTTTCGGTTATTTTTTTATAAATACTTTCACAGGTTGCATCAACCTCGGACGATATGCAGTCGAGCAGGCTTATGCCCATCGTGATGGTGCGCACGTCGAGATTGTTTTCTTCAATCATTTTGTTCGTTTCACGAACTTCAAAGGAATTAATCATGGTCAGACCTCAGATTCTGTGCATTACGTTGAAAATATCCTCGTGCTGCATCTTGATTTTAACGCCCAGTTCTTCGCTTATTTTATTCATCTCATCGCAGAGAACTGCGAAATCCTTTTTCGCATTCTGAGCGTCGACTATCATTATCATATTGAAAAAGCCCTGAACAATCGACTGATTGATATCAAGAACGTTTATATCATTCTCGGCGAGGTAGGTACATACTCTTGCGATTATGCCTACCTTGTCCTTACCTATAACCGTAATTATTGTTCTGTTCATTCCTCGTCCTCCGAATCATCGCTGATCTGTGAAAGTATCTCCTTGAGATTCAGCTTTTGTGTGTTAAGAATTTCATCCGCCCTGTTGAGGGTTTCGGTGGGATCCTGCTTTTTCTGTTCGTATTCGTCCGGAACATCGAGCAGCTTCTCCGCATCCTCAACCGTCGCATCTTCTCCGAGATCCTGAGCCATAAGAGCGTCAATACCCATCGGCTCATCGGTTGCTTCGTCAGCAACGCTCTCTTTGATTTCTGCGCCGTATACCTTTGCAAATCTCTTCTTTTTTACAATATGAAGAACAACCAAAGCGGCAATAAATATAATGAGTGTGCCTGCCGAAACAATTGCGCCGATCATAAGTCCCTTCGGCTTGTAGGTCATTTCCACCGTATGAGTTCCGGGGGCGGCGTCGATTCCGATAAGTGCGCCGCCGAGAGCCACAGGTTCAACCTTTTCGCCGTCAACGGTGATCTCCCAGCCCTCATCATAGTTGATCGAGGTGTAGATAAGCTCCGTTGCGCCGACCTTGACCGTTCCCTTGATGTGGGTATCGGTAAACTCGGTGATATCCATTGTCGAGGCTGAGATTTTGTTATATCCCGCCTCAAAGTTGTTCATATTCAGACCGACCGCATAAATATCGGCATAGCCGGAATCCTTATTAGCCGGGATCGTAACCTCGACGGTCATCATCTCGCCCTTTTCAAAATATCCGCAGTCAAGGATGTATGGATCGTCGGGATCCTGAGTTTTTGAAAGTCCGTTGGTACCGTAAACGTCAATACTTTCCGCAGTTGTGCAGTCCGCATAGAGGTAAACGTTCTGTGACTCGGGAATCTCATACTTAAGAATTATTGTGCCGCTCTCGTCCGAAATCTCCTTGTGATACGTGAAGTTCTCGGAAACAAGATCATCGTCATCCCTTATGTTTTCCGTCTTGCTGCTTGCCGCAGGAATTTTGTCAAAGACATTGCCGACATCGGTTGCCCGTGTCCAATAATCATTCTGAATCTCAAACGGATTTGAACCCGTTGTGATCCACTTTTCAACCTCCTCGCTTACACAGTACGCAAGCGGAAGATAATAGTTGTTCTTGTATGCGACGAACTTATCGTTCTCCGCAATTTTCGTGTAGAGCCGATCATTCATCAGCGAATTATCGTTGTTGACAATATATTTCAGCGACATCATTGCATTGTATACGGGAGTCTGCGGAGCGTAGATGTAGCTGTTGATATAGTTGCTGTTAAGTCCGAGATTGTGCTGAAGATTTGCAGACTTTTCATAAGCCATTGACGAGAACACGGAAACGCCGTTGTAATTGAACCACGATGCGTCCATCAAAGTGTTGATATTTGTAAGCTCCATTCTGTACTTATCCGTACCCTCAACGGTGTCGAGCTTTTCTTTGAGCTCTCTGAACTCCGTATAGCCGTTGACAAAATTCGGCTTCTGCTGACTGATAACAAAATGGTTCGTATCGCACACGGCAACCTCCGCAAATACGCAGCACATCAGAAGAAGCGAGACTGCGGACTGCGCAATACTTTTCTTTTTCATAAGTCCGAGCACAACGGTGTAAACAACTGCAAACGCAATGCTCAGATAAATTGTTTCTTCCGTTGCGTTTTTCATTCCGAGCTTCTGGACAAGGACGGCAAAAATAACCGTTGCAACGCCAGAGCCGAGGAGTGCCTTTGTTGAAAATGACCTGATATTGACAAGCGCTTTGTAAGCAATCGTTAGAAGCAGGAACGAGTAAATGAATGAGAATCTGAACGGAAGGTCGTTCGGGAAATGGAATGCGTGAATGACATAGTTCGCATAATTTAAGTTGAAACCGATAAAGAACACGGCAAGCAGAATGATGTTTGCCGCACGCTCACGTGCCTTGATTTTGTCGCAGAAAATATAGAGAGGAACAAGCATAACGGTGATAACTCCGCAGTAAACGTTCGGAAGAACCGTTTCACCGCTGCTTCTGATTGTCGGCTCAAGCGAAGAAAGATGATTCGCAAGGAAATCAAAAATATTGTTATAAAACTGGTAGTCACTCGGGAATGTTCCCGAGGTTGCCGAGCACGCCTTGAGACAGAAATATGTCGGAACAAGAGCCACTGCGGCAAGTCCGACCGCAACAAATGAGCCGAGAGCAAAGAGCAGACCCGATTCGACAAAGCGACTGTAAAGAACATTATCAATCTTTCTGTCGTATATTTCGCCGTTTTCGTCCTCATAGATCGGCTTTGTCGGCAGGACCTCCTTGATCGAATAATGTGAGAAGAAATAAGCAAGGAAATACAGCACCGAGAAGATGCAGATCATATATGACATATAGTAATTTGCAAAGAATGAAACTGCCAGCGTAACAATGTAAAATGTCGCTTTCTGCTTATTGATTATTCTTTCAATTCCGAGAACGACCAGCGGGAGCAGATACATAGCGTCGATCCACATTATGTTCCAATAATATGCGATGAAGAATCCGCAGAAAGCATAGAGAATGCCGAAAGCGGAGATCGTGAAATCGTTCTTACCTGTTGACTTTTTAAGATAAAATGCCATTGATGCGGCGGCAAGGGCATTCTTGAGAAAAACCATTGAACCGATCGCCTCGGGAATATTCTCGTGACCGAAAAGGAGAGTCAGAATAATACCGACGGGGCTTGAGAGGTAGTTGTAGAAATTGCCGATAAATGATCCGCCGCCGCCCGTGTTCCAGGAATAGAGCATACTCTCAAGATGCGTTATCCTGTCGTGAAGCTCCGCAAAGAGAGGACCGTACTGATGATAGAGATCCATTCTCAGAACAGTTTTGTTTCCGAACGGAATTATCTCAAAGCAGTAGTACACCAGCAGCATAAGCACCGCACTGCAAATGAACGCAAGAATGACATAAATATTTCTGTCAAGAAATCTTGCGAGCTTTGAATTGGGATGTTTCTTTAACAAATTCTTTTTCAAAAAGCTCATTCCTCTCTTTTATGTAAAAGTTGATTTCAAAACTCAATTACATATATATTATCACACAACATTTAATCTTTCAATAAGACTGTTCGAAAATTCACATTATTTTAAAACTTCCCTGTTCTATTTCGGGACAAGAGGTCATAAGAAATTATTGGTGGTGCATATGAGGCGAAGCAAAAAAGAAAATTACAATTTTCTTCTCAGATATCTTCCGTCCGTTTTCACCTCTCTCCCCGACGGCGACATTTCGGAGCTTTGCGAAATCCGGCTGCGTGCGGGACGTGCGGCGGTTCTTATTTTCAACGGAAGAACAGGCTTTCTGACCGAATCGGGCAGACTGACTTTTTTCTATTCCGAGGGATTGTTCTCCGTGTCCGAGGCGGAGCTTGAGGATATTTTTATAAAGATGTGCGGTTACTCGGTTCACAGCCTGACCGACAACATTTCCGACGGATTTATAACGCTTGACGGCGGCTGCCGTGTCGGAGTTTACGGAACGGCGGTTCTGCGTGACGGTCGAATCTCCTCGGTAAGGAACATTGAGGGGCTGAACATCCGAATCCCTGCCGAGTTCCGTGACTGTGCCCGACCGATTTATGACAGACTTTTTCATAACAGAGCACCTAACACGGTGATATGCGGTCCTCCGATGTCGGGCAAGACAACGATTTTGCGTGACCTTTGCCGTCTGATTTCCGATGAAAGTATGAAAAAGATTGCCGTTATCGACGAGC
>OQVL01000289.1_pt1 | contig 24680 bp, 18 predicted proteins | sample 1691501 | NCBI WGS metagenome assembly OQVL01 (sample SAMN03418253, study PRJEB22391) | human gut metagenome | biome: human-gut; feature: organic feature; material: feces | host: Homo sapiens | place: Tanzania | collected 2013-01 | reverse complement strand
AGTTCCGCCGGTATTATTATTTCCGTCATAATGGAGTGTAATTGTATTAACCGTCCACTTTGAGAACAGCTTGAGATTGGTATAAGGAGTCTTAGATTCGGCGGTATACTGCGTTCCTGTGCCGTTACCTGTCTCATCCTGCGAATCAAACCAGCCGTCAAGCTGATATCCTGTTCTTGATATGTTAGCAACCGTACCAAGTGTTGATCCGGGCGTGCGGTTATAAAGACCGTGCGGCGATGCTTCCGATACGTCATCATTTACGCCTTTAATATTTGTTATATCCTGAACATAGATGTCGGAATAGGTTCCGTTATATCCGCCGGCTGTCTCAGCCACTCCTGACGGATTAAGAACACCGAACCTAACAAAAATATACGGATTACTTTCCGCTACCGTAAATGTTCCGCCGGAAGGCAGGTTTTCAACATGGTTGGCATATGAGTCTCCCGTTGCGGCAGTATACGGCATAATCGTACATCTTGAACGTCCGCCGTTTGTTGATGAGAAGTTATATGAAACTCTGTACGTATGACCCGGAATAAGCTTCATTCTGGTTGAATTGGTATTAATATAACTATCATTCTTTGTATTTACCAAATACAAGGAGTTGGCTGCATAATCGGCGAAGACAGAGCTAAGACCGCCGCCTATTGAATAAGATATTTCATCAAAATCAAATTCATTGTCAAAGAGCACATCCGGATTGAGGACATAGAATGAAACGACCGTAAGCGACGGGTCATTAACTGCCGCAACCCAGTTATAGTGAATTGTGTCGCCCTCAAAGGTCGGAACCGTAGTTGTTTCGGTCAATGTTTTGTTAACAGTAATTGTAGAACCCGAAAGTGCAATTTCAGAACTTTTTTTATTGCCCTCGGTCAGATATGTAATACTCGGCTGATTATTACTGCAACCAAGATACGAGCCGTAAATCGTTTCAATTCCTTTGCCGTTTTTCAGACTGTCGCTTGTGAGTTCAACGCTTCCGCTGTAAGTATATCCGTCAAAATGGTCTGGAGAGAATGTAACATTATCACGTGCGTTGTAGCTCATTACGTGAGGATTTTCATCGGTTGATTTGATGTCAACGGCGAGATATTTATCTCCCTGACGAACAAGACCGATATTGTACTGCTTTGCCGTGCAGTTACTCTTCAACGACTTAAGCTTAAGAAGATTATTCGTACACGTATTAAGACTGTTTGCAAGTGTTGTAGGATCGTCAATTGCTCCGTCAACCTTTGTCAATGCCTGGCAGGCTTTTTTAAATGCGGAAACAAAGCTGTCGTATTCCGTACCCTCAAAATAATAGCTCTTCATATTTGCGGAATCATATATTCCGAAGTTTGCAAAGTTTGCTATTGCATCGTTGACAGCAGTACGGAGGGAGGATTTGTTGTATTGTGTTGCCTTAATCGGCATAACACCAATACTTGTTGTTCTATCTCCTTTTACGTTACTATTCTGATAGTTAGCATAACCTGTTCTGACTTTATACGTGACATCTCCGCCTGTTTGGGTAGGAATTATAACCGGACCATTATATTTAACGCCCTCAAGTTCATAATTTCCTCTGTTGTCAAAGTCGCCTTGATTAGCCATATAGGTTGTATAGTTGTTATAAAGATTCCTTGCCGGTGTATCATTGTTATGATTATAGTCATTAACTTCATCGGCATCAGTCTTGCCTGTGCAATCGGCAACGTACCACGCACCGTTGTCAGAACCCTTATCACTTGTTACCATAAGACCTGCTGAAAGATTTGGTATATCTTTAAGGTTTTCATAACGACTGATATCAACTGTAAGATATGCTTCCGGAGATGTGGCAAGTGTGTACTGAGAAACAGTTTTTGAACTTGTATCATGAGTATTTTCAACAAGTCTAAAAGATTTTCCAATTAAATATGGTGTTCCGTTGTCATTTCTGACCCAATTTCCTGCACTTTCATTACTCATTCCGGTATAGTAAAAATAACCACTTGAAACATCATTAGTTGCAAACTGAGCATAAAGTTTTGTCCCCTCAACACCAAGTTGAACACCTTTAGAGGAATTTGTGGAAGAAAAAGTCACAAGGCTTCTTTCATTTTTTGCTAAACCAGATTTAGGAGCATGAGTTGCTCTAGTGCTTGATGTATTAAACGAATGGACACCCGAAACCCATGAAACATCAAATCCGAAGGAATTAGTACTTCGATAATTGTTTGTATTGATAGCTGTTCCGACTGGCTGTATATATGGTTTATACACATATGTATACGCCGTTACCGTTTTATCTTTATTATCACCGCCATCTTTATATTTCGCTGTCCATTCAATATAGCAACCTGTTTCCGTTTGGGTTAGCGTCGGGGACTTTAGATTTTGATCCATTGCAAAAGTTGTGAATTTACCTGAATCGACCGTCTTTTCCGCTGTTTTTAGGAATGAAACAGAACTATTGTTTTTTGATGAAATCCACTTTGAACTTATTGAAACATTTCCGACGGCATTTGCATAATGGAAATAAACATTACCTGATGTATCATAAGAGCTTTTAACTGTCGGTACAGCATTAACATCACTCTCATTTACGCTATTCTGAATATACCATTGAAAGGCTGATGATGTATCGGCTACCAGAGAATTGATTACCGGTGCAAGATAAATAGCCTCGGGAACATAAAAATGTACCGGCGCAGATACATCCGCTGTCATCTTATTTTTAAGTTCATTCTGAGCGTTGGTTATGACAGTATTATATCCGGTAGGAATAGTATCGTCCGTGTTTGTTGAAACGCAAAGCTCCTTTGCCATTGTTTTGAGATTTGCAAGGTACTGATTCCAGTATTGAGTTCCGCCGCTGACATTTGCTTGATTATTAACGCCTGAGTTCATACACTCGTAATATGCCTTACGAAGTGAACTTTTATTGACAACATTATATGTAAGCTGAACGGTTGCTATTACGACGCAATTTTCATCAAAACCGATCCCCGGACTGTATCCGTTCATTGCTTCAAATCGCATATAAGTGCTTCCGCTTGATGTCGGAATCGCACCGTTAATTGGATAAGGTCCTCTTACATAAGAACGGTTGTCATTGCCACTGCCCTCATTAGCACGGTCAACATTACAGTATAACGATACCGATTTTGCACCTTTGCTGTTTGTTGAAAGATTCTCTGTTTTATAATCTCTCCAATACTTAGCCGCATCAGATCCGGCATATACGGCATTACGAATATTATAGAGCTTATTGCCGGCACCCTCCCAGTGATGATAGAACTGCGCATAACCGCAGGAAAGATTCGGAATCTGATTAAAATCGGTAAAACGTGATCTGTCTATGCTGATTGTCGCATTACCGTATGACGACTTTACAAAAGGGATTCCATTGACAGGATCTTCGGGAGAAACAATATATTGAGTTCCCTCAACATAATTTCCTTTTGCATCCTTGACAGGGATATTCCAGATCTTTGAACGGGAAGTATTGTCATAATACCTGAATACACCGCCGTTGTTCGTTGCAGGAAAATAATCGGTACTATTTACAACGTCTCGACCGGTCGGTATTGTGTAATTTGTTCCGTTTGTTGCACTTCCGACAAAAGTTACAAGCGGGGAAAGTTTGCTTGCGGGTGTGATTTTATCGGCATAGTAGTTTGTAAAGGCAGATGCGGCATTACCGCCGTCTACGCTGTCCGCACCGGCAATAAAAGAATATGATGACTGACCCGTGCTGTCAGTGTATGTTCCTTTGTAATACTGATACTGAACAAGACCCGCCTGACCGAGTGCCGGGGACTTTACTCCGGTATAGGCATAAGTTGTATATTTTGTATTGCCGTCTGCCGTAACGGTATATGTAATTGTCCACTCAATAATGTACTCCGTTCCGGGTGCGACCTCGCTGAAATCAATACTCGTTATATGCGTTGAATATGATCCGGCGGTGATACTGAGCGTATTTGTTCCGTTTGTATTCTTCTGACCCGTCAGTTCCCTTCCGTCTGCCATACTGATGCTCTTGATGCGAACACCCGGCTGTGTCGCAAGATCCGTGTTGTAGAGCTTTGCAGAGAAAGACACCGTTTTTGCGGTTGAACAGCTAAACGAGAAATTACCCATCTCGGATTTTGCACCCTCAACATTGCCCGAAGCGTCGTTATTGAGGAAATATTCCGAGTAAGTCTTTCCTGCTTTCTTGTACACCAGCTCCGGGAAATTAATCGAATACTTGCTGAAAGCATTTGACGATGCGCCCGCCGCTGACAGGTCGTGCTCATCCTTGCTTATCATCGCCTCCGATATCACCGAACCGATATCGAAGAAGCAGAAAGTTGTGAGGAGCATAGTGAGACACAGGATAAGACTCAACGTGCTCTTACCGATTTTTGTGAGTTTGTTGCTCATTTTATTACCTCCCGTAATGTGGCAATTTGGCAAAATAAACCGACAATTTATTTTCTTTATGTGAAAATTAATGCAAAATCACATAAAATGCCACCTTTGGCAAAAATTTTACCATACATATTAAAGTGTTTCAACAATCAGCAATAACACACATCTTTTTTCTATTATTTATATACAAGTTTTCATATTTTGCTTATCTTTTTATTGATAAATAATTATAATAATCAAATTTTCACAACATTTTGTTTCTTTTTTCGCAAGAGAATATTGCGCCGTTCTTTCAATGTTTGATTCGATTTAATTCGATCTTTAAGCGACAAAAAATGCCTCCCTCTTTCGGCAAAAGGGAGACATTTTTATAATAAATTTATTCAATTATTTCCGTGTCCGTGTCGGTTTTGGCTTCGTCCGCCGCCGGGAGCGTTTCGGGAGCTTCGATATCCTCCGTCAGCTTGCCCTCCATAAGCCGGTTGAACTTGTCGCCGTCGATCTTTTCGTATTTGATAAGATAATGTGCAAGCTCGTGCAGCTTATCCATATGATCGGTGAGGATCTTTTCTGTGCGATCATATCCGTTATGAATAATCGAGCTGATCTCCTCATCAATCTCCTGTGCAAAAGCCTCGGAATAATCCTTGGCGTGACCGTAATCCCTGCCGAGGAAAACCTCTCCGCTGCCCGACGAATACGAAACGGGTCCGATTCTGTCGCTCATACCGTACTCGGTAACCATACTTTTTGCGAGCTTCGTCGCACGCTCAATATCATTCGACGCACCCGTTGAGATATCGCCGAGGACGAGCTTTTCGGCAACACGTCCACCGAGGAGAACAACAATGTCATCGAGCATTCCGTTCTTCGTTTTGTATGACTTATCCTCGGTCGGAACGGACATTGTATATCCGCCTGCCGAGCCTCTCGGAATAATCGAAACCTGACGAACCGGATCCTGCGTATCGAGAAAATAGGTCGAAATTGCGTGTCCCGCCTCGTGATAAGCGGTTAGCTTTTTCTCCTTGTCGCTCATCTTGTGCGACTTCTTCTCCGTACCGACGATAACCTTGACGGTTGCCTCTTCGATCTCAGCCATTGTGATCGCTTTCTTGTTTCTTCTTGCGGCAAGAAGAGCCGCTTCGTTAAGAAGATTTTCGAGATCGGCGCCGACAAAGCCGACTGTCGAATTAGCGATAACCTTGAGATCAACATCGGGAGCGAGCGGCTTGTTCTTGGAATGGACTCGGAGAATAGCCTCTCTGCCCTTGGTATCGGGATAGCCTACTCTTACCTGACGGTCAAAACGACCCGGGCGAAGAAGTGCGGGATCGAGAATGTCGGGACGATTGGTCGCCGCAATGACGATAACTCCCTGATTCTTTTCAAAGCCGTCCATCTCAACAAGGAGCTGATTAAGAGTCTGCTCTCTCTCGTCGTGTCCGCCGCCCATTCCTGCGCCTCTGTGGCGTCCGACGGCATCAATTTCATCAATAAATATTACGGACGGCGCGTCCTTTTTTGCCTGGTCAAAAAGATCTCTTACTCTCGATGCGCCGACACCGACATACATCTCAACGAAATCTGAACCCGAGATTGAATAGAACGGAACGTCCGCCTCGCCTGCTACGGCTCTTGCAAGGAGGGTTTTACCTGTACCCGGAGGACCTACAAGAAGCACGCCCTTGGGGATTCTTGCACCGAGTGTGCTGAACTTTTCGGGGCTTTTCAGGAAGTCAACCATTTCACTGAGCTCTTCCTTTTCCTCGTCTGCGCCGGCAACCTGTTCAAAGGTGGTTTTTTCCCTCTGATCCTTCTGCTTTTTCGCATTAATCTTTCCGAAATTGAGGGTTTTGTTCATATCGCCGCCCATGGAATTCATTCTTCTCATCATCACGACAAGAAGCACCACAAGCAGAACGCCCATAATAATTGTCGGCAAAAGATTAACAAACCACGATGTTGACGAGCCTGAAATAAACTCGTATTTTATCATATCATCATCGGATTTTGCGTTTTTATTGTGCTCCCTGACCGTCTCGTTGACATCATCGACGAAAACGGAAACGTTGGGAACCTTGTACTGCCATTTTGTGTCGTCGCCCTTGAGCTTGTATTTGAGTGTTCCGCTCGTAAGGTTCAGTGAAAATTCGGAAATCTGATCCTTATCGAAATACTGAACAATCTGATAATACTTTGCTTCGCTGGAGCGATTGCCCGACTGCTGAGACGCTATGGCAATACCCACAACCATCATCAGCGGAATAAGAATATACGGCAGAATGGTAAATATTCTGTTTTTCTTTGGGCTCGGGGCTTTATTAGGACTGTTGTTCAAATGATTCACTCCCTGTTAATCTGCATATATTTCCGGCTTAAGAACGCCGATATACGGAAGATTTCTGTATTTTTCCGCAAAGTCAAGACCGTAGCCGACAACGAACTCATCGGGAACAAAGGTACCGTAATAGTCAGCCTTAATATCCGCCTCACGTCTCTCCGGCTTGTCGAGAAGAGTACAGATTTTAATGCTTGCGGGATTTCTTGTCTTGAGCACCTGCGATATATAATAAAGAGTCTTTCCGCTGTCGAGAATATCCTCAACAAGCAAAAGATCCTTGCCTTCAAGGTTTATGTCAAGATCCTTGATAATCTTAACCGTTCCCGATGACTTTGTGCCGTTTCCGTAGCTTGAAACACACATAAAGTCGATTTCGCACGGGACTGTGATTTCACGCATAAGGTCAGCCATAAAAATAACCGAACCCTTGAGAATGCTTACGAGTGTAAGATTTTTTCCTTCATAGTCCTTGCTGATCTGAGCACCGAGCTTCTTAACTATTTCGTGAAGCTCTTCTTTGCTGAAATATACTTCCTTAATGTCATTCTCAATCATTTTGTTTGTCCTCTCCGATAATTAAGATTTTCTTTGTTTCGGGTTTTATTTTACATCTGTCCGAACAGCCCAATCCCTGAACCCAGCAAATTCCGAGCTCATCCGCAAGAATCGGTATACTGTCCCTGTTTTGAAGATGCTTTTCGTTAAAAAGTTTTTTTAAGGTTTTCGTACAGGAGCTGCCTGCAATTTTCATTTTATCCCCGGGACGTCTGTTTCTGATCGTCAGTGACCCGATGATACTGTCAAAGTCTAACACTTTATTATGAACAAACTGTTTCGACGGTAAATTATTTTTATTAAATATTTCGGCTTTGAAGCTGCCGCACGGCGTTTCGGCAACAAAGGAATCAAAATTATATTCCCACTCGCCTGTTTTTTTCTCCGTCGGATTGATTCTCATTATTCCGTTTTTAACCTCAACTACGGTATCGCCGATTATCTCGGTTTTTCCGCCTTTGAGAATGCCGTCAACGGAATCAATGTGTATTGCCTCGGGCACAAAGCCTGTTTCCCTGTTTATAATTTCAAAAATAACACGTTTTCTGAGAGCAATATGCTGCTCTTCAATAAGCCGAGCATCATATCCGTCGTCAAGAACCGACTTTTCTGTAATTTCCCGGGAAATCTCGGAAATAAAATCATTTTCCTCCTCGACATTTGATATAAGCCGTAAAAATGACTTTTCAACCGACGGATTCAGGATTTTAAGCTCGGGAATCACATTCAGTCTTATGCGGTTTCTTGAGTAAATATCCTCAAAATTTGTTTCATCGGTTACAAAATCAATTTTGTTTTGTTCGCAGTATCTCTCAATATCTGTTCTCGTGCAGTCAATCAGCGGACGTACAACATTACCCCTTACCGCAGGAATGGAGCACAGACCCTTTACAGACGTTCCTCTTGCGATATTCAAAAGAAGAGTTTCGCAGCGGTCACTGAGCGTGTGAGCCGTGGCGATAACAACACCGTCGGCAACAGAATTAAAGAAATCATACCTGATTCTTCGACCGCATTCCTCAACGCCGAGGTGAAGCTCTCTCGCCTTGGCCGGCACATCGGCTTTAAGCACTCGAACCTCTACGCCCAGCTTTTTGCAAGCCTCAGCAACAAACCTTTCATCCCTGCCGGCAGTCTCTCCACGTATTCCGTGATTGACATGACAGGCGATTATTTTCATTTGAAAATCGTCTTTAAGTTCAAGAAGGACATGGAGCAATGCCATTGAATCGGCTCCGCCCGACACGCCGACGGCAACCGTTTTGCCCTCAAGCGGCATATTGTAACGGCTGATCGCTTTTTTGACTTTACATATCATTTCTGATCTTCTCCGCAGATATAAACAATGTATGGTCGGCATCCCAGATCATCTCAACCGTATCGGTAGGTCCGTGACGGTTTTTGGCAACGATTATCTCCGCCTTATTTGCAAGCTGCTGAGCATTTTCGTCCTCATCCCGGTCATCGTCATTACTGTAATAATCCGGACGGTAGAGCATAAGAACGATATCGGCGTCCTGCTCGATTGATCCCGATTCACGCAGGTCGGCAAGCTGAGGCCTGTGCGAACCTCCCCTGCCCTCCGTGCCTCTGGAAAGCTGAGCGCAGACAATAACGGGAATTGCAAGATCCTTAGCCATCAGCTTGAGCTCTCTTGTAATTTCACTGACCGCCTGAACACGATTCTCAACCCTGCCCGCCGGACGGATAAGTCCGAGGTAATCTATAATAACGCACTCAACATCTCTGAGACGGCGGATTCTCGCCTTCATCTCGGGAACCGTGATTGAGCTTGTATCGTCAAAATAAAGTTCAACCCCCGAAAGCGCATTTGTTGCGATTCCGAGTCTCTGCCAGTCCTCGCCGTCCAGTTCACCTGTTCTCATCTTTGCCGAATTGACTCTCGCCTCTGTGGAAAGGACTCTCATTGCGAGCTGTTCCTTTGTCATTTCAAGGGAAAACATAAGTGTTTTTCTCTTACCGATCACAGCAACGTTTCTTGCAAGGTTCAAAGCGAAGCTCGTTTTACCCATCGCAGGACGTGCGCCGATAAGAATAAGGTCGGATTTATGCAAACCCGTAAGAACCTTATCGAGATCCGAATAGCCCGTCGGATAGCCCTTATAAAGATCCTTTTCGGGTGACGTCAGATGCTGAAGCGTTGTGTAGACCTCGCCGACGATGATGTCGCCGATCTTTGACGGTGCATTGGTTTTTTTGCCCTGACGAATGTTGTATATTTTCTGTTCCGCAGTTTCAAGCAGATCGTCGGCAGTCTGATCCTGCGACGAGGCGTCCTCGATGATCTCCCTTGAGGCATTTATCAGCGAGCGTATGTAGAACTTTTCCTTAACGATTTTCGCATAGGATTCTACATTCGCTGTCGACGGTACACACTGGGCGAGCTGGAAAAGATAATTCTTTCCCGCCGCAGAGTCATACACCTTATCCTTTACAAGGCTGTCAAGAACGATCAAGGGGTCGATCTTTCCGCCCGACGCTTCAATCGTCGCAATGGCGGTATAAATCGCCTTGTGCTGCGGCAGATAGAAATCATCGGCACTCAGATAAACCTGAACCTGCGGCATACAGGCAGGATCCATCAGAATTGAACCGAGCACCGCCTGCTCCGCCTCAAGACTGAAAACAGATTCACTTGAATAATTTGTATTATCCATTGTTTTTTCTCCGAAAATTATTTATGCTTCAGATACCATTACGCTGAATTCTGCCGTTACTCCCTGATAGAGCTTTACGCTTGCGGGATATGTTCCGAAAGCCTTTATGTCGTCAACGGTGATCTTTCTTCTGTCAATGTCGATACCGAACTGACTCTTCATTGCAACAGCAATCTCCTTTGAGGTTACGGAGCCGAAAAGACGTCCGCCCTGTCCTGCCTTTGCAGTGACCTTAATAACCTTTCCGTTGATCTTTGAGGCTGAATCCTTTGCCTCCTGAGTTTCAACGGCAATTTTATGCTTCTTGGAATCCTCACGGTTTTTAAGCTCCGTCATTGCCTGAGAATTTGCCTCTGTTGCAAGATTTCTCGGGAAGAGGAAGTTGCGTGCATATCCGTCGGACGTGTTAACAAGCTCTCCCTTTTTTCCGAGACCTTTAACGTCCTGAGTAAGAATTACCTTCATAAATTATACCTCGCTTTATTTTAATGTAACAGCCGACAAGTAATCACTCGGCGGTCACTAATGATTCATTATATCGGTCAAGACTTCGCATTACCTGCTCCGTGACCTGTGCAATTGTTGAATTTTTTATCTGAACGGCAGCCATCGTCTGATGTCCGCCTCCGTTCATATACTCCATAATTACCTGAACATTGACCGCACCGAAGGAGCGTGCGGAAACACATACGGCGTCACCGAGCCTGAAAATTACGAACGATGCATCTACTCCGCTTATGCTCAGAAGCTCGTCTGCCGCCTGTGCGCTTATCAGTCTGATGTTCGGCGTTTCATCGTCGGCAACGGCAATTGCGCAGTTCTTATACTTCTTCGCCGAATCAACGATCTTATTTCTCTCGTGATAGCTTTCGATATCGTTCGAGAAAAGTCTCTTGACTCTTATCGGGTCTGCACCGAGATCCTTAAGCCTTGCCGCCGCCTCAAATGTGCCGACTCCGACTCGGAGAATAAAGTTCTTAGTGTCAAGCATAATTCCCGAAAGAAGCGCATCGGCAACGAAGCTGCCTGTTTCGTCAACTGCGGGAATGTATTCGATAAGCTCCGTCACCATTTCCGATGACGATGATGCACTCGGATCGTGAAAGAAGATAACTGCGTCGTCGATATAATCAACCGCTTTTCTGTGGTGATCGATAACAACCGTCATTCTCGACATTGACAGAAGATCCGGACTTTCAACAAAGCTCTTGATGTGCGTATCAACAACAATCAAAAGGTTTTTCTTGCTCTTTACAAATTCCATTTTTGCCGTTTCCGTCGAAACAACGGTTCCGGAAAATTCATTTTCCGCTCTGTCAAGAAGGGTCTTTGCCATTGTCTTTTCTTTATCGGTGACAAGGTAGGCGTTTTTGCCGAGCTTTTTTGCAATACAGACAATGCCGAAAGCCGAGCCTATTGCATCAAAATCCGGGAATCTGTGACCCATAACATACACGTTTTCGCAGCCCTGTATAAGCTCCGCAAGTGCCGAGGCAACAACTCGTGACTTCACCTTACTGCCCGTCTCAACACTCTTTGAAACTCCGCCGAAAAAGTCATATTTATCCTTGCTTTTGATTACAGCCTGGTCTCCGCCTCTGCCGAGAGCCATATCCAAGGACAGCTTTGCGTTCTTTTCACACTCAGCTATATTTGCGCCCGTGCCGACTCCGATCGAAAGCGTTACGCCGACATACTTGCCGTCATACGTATACTCTCTGATTTTATCGAGGATATCGAATTTTCTTGCGATCATATCGTCGATATTCTGCTTTTCGACAACAACATAGAAGCTGTTGTCACTGATCTTGCTGATAAGACACGGATATTTCCCGAGCCACGTTTCGATATTCTTTTCAACGCCGTTTCTGATTGCGGCGCAGTCGCTCTCCCTGTGATCCTGCTGAATCTCCGACATATTGTCGATCGTCATAATCGCAAGCGCGGGACGGCAGCGGAAATAATCGTTCGCAATGCGTCTGTACTTGCTGACATCGACAAGATACATAACAATTACCTCGCCTGCGCCGACCTTTGCACGGTGGGAAAAGACATTGTAGCTCTTTTCATCGCAGTCAATGACAACGCCGTTGACCGACGCGTCAAGCAATGTGTCAATGCCGACATTTTCAAAGACCGAGCTGAGCTCACTGTAACCCGAGGAATGAGGTCCTATCGCCTCTTCAAAGCGATTGTTGAACCACTCGATTTTTCCGTCGGGAGCGCATATTATAATCGGAAGCGGAAAATCGTCTGAAATATTTCTGATATACTGTTCGAGATCGGATGAAATGTGCGTTATCAGCTTCTGCTTTCTCGCACTCATAAGATCATAGTATATGACAAGGAAAACCGCAACACCGATAATCGCAACAAGTTCAAGAATCGCAAGCCATATCGGGCCGAGGATAAACGTCAGCACGGTGAACAGCAAAGCCACTGCCGCCGCCGCCGAAATTACGGGGAAGCTGCGTATCAGGGATAATATCTTGTCTTTCATAAACGTTACCATTCCTTTCTGCTTTTCTGCAAAAGGGGGATAATATTATACTTCCATAATTATCGAAAGTATCATCGGACTTCTCTTTGTCTTCTCATACATAAGATGAGAAACCTCATCTCTGACATTGGATTTTATCGTGTTCCAGTCACGGATATTATTATAAATACAGTTTTCAATCGCATATTTTGCAATGTCTCTCGCCTCGTCGATGAGCTCTTCGGACTCCCTGACATAGACAAATCCCCTTGTCATTATATCGGGTCCTGCAAGAATCTCGCCCGAATACGAATCCATCGTTGCCACAACGATTATAAGTCCGTCCTCGGCAAGACGTTTTCTGTCCCTGAGGACAACGTTGCCGACATCTCCGACGCCCGAACCGTCAACAAATACCTGACCCGCAGGAATATTCTCAAGAGGCTTGATTCCGTTCTCCGAAACATTAAGGCAAACTCCGTTATCGGCAATAAAAATATTACTCTTAGGGATGCCCATACTAACGGCAAGCTGGGCGTGCTTTCTTATATGCTTCTGCTCGCCGTGAACGGGAATAAAGAACTTCGGCTTGATGATACCCATCATCAGCTTGAGCTCCTCCTGACAGGCGTGACCCGATACGTGCACGCCATAGCTCTTTTCGTAGATAACGTCCGCTCCGAGCTTCATCAGCTCATTAATGACATTGCCTACCGTTTTCTCGTTGCCGGGAATCGGATTTGCGGAAATTATAATACAGTCGTTCGGACCGACAGAAACCTTTTTGTGTCCCGAGAAAGCCATTCTCGAAAGAGCCGACATCGGCTCGCCCTGACTGCCCGTTGTGATGATAACCATCTTATCGTCGGGATATTTGTTTATCATATCAATGCTGACGAGCTCGCCGTCCTTGACATTGAGATATCCGAGCTTTGATCCGATCTCAACAACGTTTTCAAGGCTTCTTCCGGAAAGGGCAACCTTCCTGCCGAGAGCCTGCGCCTGATCAATAATCTGCTGAACACGGTGAACGTTCGAGGCAAAGGTTGCGATGATAATTCGTCTCTTTCCCGCCTGCTCAAAAAGTGTTCTCAGTGATGCTCCGACCGCCCTTTCGCTCTCGGTATAGCCCTTTCTTTCGGCATTTGTCGAATCGGAAAGCATACAGAGAACGCCCTCGTTGCCGAGCTCTGCAAAACGGTTGATATCAATCATTCCGCCGTCGATCGGTGTGCTGTCGATCTTGAAATCGCCCGTCTGAACGATAACGCCCGCCTCACACTTGATCGCAAATGCAAGCGCATCGGGAATCGAATGGTTGACGTGGATCGCCTCAATGTCAAACTTGCCGAGCTTTATCGTGTCACCGGGCTTGATAACATTCAGCTTTGCTCCGTCAAGCAGCTTATGCTCCTCAAGTTTTCCCTCAACAAGACCCATTGTAAGTCGTGTTCCGTAAACGGGAATATTGATCTTTTGAAGAAGATAGGCAAGTGCGCCTATATGATCCTCGTGTCCGTGGGTTATGACTATGCCCCTGATCTTATCCCTGTTTTCCTCAAGATAGGTGAAATCGGGAATAACAAGATCAACACCGAGCATATCCGCCTCGGGGAAAGCAAGGCCGCAGTCGACGATCACGATATCGTTTTCAAACTCATAGACGGTGATGTTCTTACCGATCTCATTAAGTCCGCCGAGAAATCCGATTTTTACGGACTTTACATTTTTCTTTCTGCTCTGCTTTCTCGTATTGGAAGCCCCTGTTCTCTTTCTGCTCGTTCTTTTCTGTGTTGTTTTTTTCTTCTCGGCGTTCTGAGCGATTTTTTCGTTCGTTTTCTTTGATTTTGTATTTTCGCTCTTTGCCGTCTTATTTTTCTGCGTTTTTGCAGTCTTTGCCGACTGCTTTACGCCACGTTTTGTCTGCTTATTCTTTGTTGCAGACTTCTGACTCTTGTCAGTTTTTTCATTTTTCGGCATTAATTAAACTAACTCCTATTCTTATAAATTTTTATGTAAACCGTATTTAAAGACAAAGTAAAAGTTCGGATAACAACAGATTTACCCAATCTAACTAATTAATGATACTATTTTTTCTTTCAAAAGTCAATGAAATTTAAAAATTCCGAGCCATAACTCTATTATTGGAATTAAAAACCAAAAGTAAACAGCTTAATAAGCAATTCGTTATTGTTTTTAGACGCCCGTTATGGTAAAATAATCTCTATGAGGTGAAGAAATGAAACAGGTTGAAATTTTTACCGACGGCGCCTGCTCGGGCAATCCGGGTCCCGGCGGCTGGGGTGCAATACTGAGATATATGGGAACGGAAAAGGTAATCAGCGGCGGAGAAAAGAACACCACGAATAACCGAATGGAGCTGACAGGCGCTATCGAGGCACTGAAATTGCTGAAAGAACCGTGCAACGTTATACTGACGACAGATTCAAAGTATGTAGCTGACGGACTTTCTAAGGGCTGGGCAAAGGGCTGGAAAGCCCATGGATGGAAAAAAAGTGACAACAAACCCGCTCTCAATCCCGATCTTTGGGATGAACTCTTAACTCTCTGTAATACGCACAACGTCACGGTCAACTGGGTCAAAGGTCACGCCTCCCACCCCGAAAACGAACGCTGCGACGCCCTTGCTGTTGCGGAGTGGAAAAAGCTGCAATAAAATATTAGAAAATCCTTTAAAAACGACCTCTCTTTATCACAGAGAGGCCGTATTTTTATATTGCCGAATCAAATGCCGCATGAATCGTCCTCGCCGGGACAATTTCAACAAGGGATTTGATATTCGCATTGAGATTCTTATAATTGTGATAAGGTACGATGCATCTGTTGAATCCGAGCCTTGCCGCCTCCTTGATTCGCTGTTCGCAGCTTCCGATTGAACGTATCTCACCGCCGAGTCCGATCTCGCCGAATGCGATAACATCATCACGGATAGGAGTGTCCTTCAGACTCGAAATGAGTGCAAGTGCAACCGACAAATCGGATGCAGGCTCGTCGAGCTTCAAACCTCCGACAACATTGATATAGATATCGCAGTTGCTGAGAAAATAGCCTGCCCTCTTTTCGAGCACCGCCGCCAGCATCGCAAGTCGATTATAATCAAATCCGTTTGTCATTCGTCTCGGATTTCCGTAGCCCGAGGTACTGACAAGAGCCTGAACCTCCGCAAGGATCGGTCTTGAGCCCTCCATAAGACAGGCAACGCAGGATCCGGAGGTATTCTTCGGTCTGCCCGAGATCATCATCTCCGATGGATTTTCAACCTCGCTGAGACCGTTATCTTTCATTTCAAAAACGCCGATTTCGTTTGTCGAGCCGTATCTGTTTTTCACCGCTCTGAGGATTCGATAGGAAAGATGCCTTTCGCCCTCAAAATAAAGGACTGCGTCAACAATATGTTCAAGAACTTTCGGTCCCGCAATATTACCGTCCTTATTGACGTGACCGACAACAATCGTCGGAATATTCAAGCTCTTTGAAGTTTGCATAAGGCAGTTTGTGCACTCCCTGACCTGTGCAATACTTCCGAGGGATGAGTTGAGCTCCGGAACATTCATCGTCTGAATTGAGTCGATAATCACAAGGTCTGGACGTGACGCTCTCATATGTTCGCTGACAATCTGAACATCGGTCTCGCAGAGCACAAAAAGATTTTCGGTGTTGACTCCGAGCCTGTCCGCCCTGAGCTTAATCTGATGTGCCGATTCCTCACCCGAAACATAAAGAATTTTCAATGTTTTTCCGAGATACTGACAGATCTGTAAAAGCAAGGTAGACTTGCCTATTCCGGGGTCGCCGCTCAAGAGGACAAGCGAGCCCTTAACGATTCCGCCGCCGAGAACACGATCGAGCTCCTCAAGTCCTGTTTTGTGCCTGATCTCGCCGTCACAGCTTATGTCATTTATCATTTGAACATTTGAAGAGAATCCTCCGCCTGTGTTTTTGGCGGTGTTTTTTGTTTTTTCAGGGGTTTTGAAGACCTCTTCCATCGTATTCCATTCGCCGCAGCCCGGACAGCAACCGTACCATTTGGCGCTTTCATGCCCGCAAGCTGAGCAAACATATAAAGTTTTGGCTTTCTGAGCCATATTATCACCCATTCATTAGATATTTTATCAGTCCGTCTGCAATTAAAATTGCAATCTTCATCCTGTATTTTTCGTCATTCAGCTTCTTTACCTCGGCGGGATTTGAGATAAATCCGCATTCCACGAGCACAGCAGGCAATTTAGCGTGATAAAGAAGATATATGCCAGATCCCGATTTTTTTACAACACGGCTGTTATCAGGCTGGAGCACGGAAACTATTGAATTTTGGATTGACTCGGCAAGTAATTTACTTTCATCGTTATTTCCCGAGTAAAAAACCTGCGTTCCGTGCTGAGAATTGTCCTCAAACTTATTCTGATGAATGCTTATAAAAACGGCGTCGGGATTTTTTTCAAGAACATCAAATCGGTTATGTATGTCGGAAACCTTTCTCTTCCTTAGAGAATCAAGTCCGTCGTCGCAGGTCATAATATCCTCCGTCCGTGTCATAATAACATCAAAGCCGTAAAATTTCAGCAATTTTTCGAGTTTTAACGCTATGTCGAGATTGATATCCTTTTCAACCGTTCCGTCAATGCCTATCGCACCGCCGTCGTCTCCTCCGTGCCCTGCGTCAATGATCACCGTCTGCTTTAAAACAGGCTTCGTCATCACCCCGTCGGCGGAAGAATTAGCCATGAATGTAAAGTAAAGCATAGCGGATAATATTATAAGAAATAATATTGAAAATATTATAATCAGCCTTGAATTTCTGAGCTTCACAAGATCACCTCATACATAAAAAATATGCAGTCGGTGAAAAAACTATGAAAAAAATTGTCAATGCCCTGCTCGGAATCCTGACGGGCATAATCAATATACTTATAGGTGCGTGCGGCGGAATAGTCGCTGTCGAAAACCTGAAGCTGCGCGGATTGGATCAAACAGAATCGCACGCCACGGCAATTGCGGTAATCCTTCCGCTTACCGTAATAAGCGCCGCGGGATACCTTTACAAAGGTCAGGTTCACCTGAGCGACAGTTATGTCTATCTGATCCCGGGGCTGATCGGTTCAATTATCGGAGCTTGGCTTTTGCCGAAAATTCCGAAAAAGGTGTTGAGTAAAATTTTCTCAATTTTTATAATCTATGTGGGAATCAGGATGCTGATGAAATGATACTTGATATAATCGCCGGAGTTGTTTCCGGAATACTCGGAGCTATGGGCTTCGGAGGCGGAGGAGTTTTAATACTCTACCTCACGCTCTATAAGGATATGCCGCAAATCTCATCGCAGGGAATCAACCTTATTTTCTTCATTCCGTCCGCAATTCTTGCAATAATTCTTCATATCAAGAATAAGCTGATTGACAAAAAAGCCGCCCTGATTTATATGGGATACGGTCTTATCGGCGTTGTGCTCGGATTTCTGCTGCTGAACCGTCTTGAGGACAGAACGCTCAGAATAATATTCGCCGTTATGCTCATCGCCGTCGGCGCAAAGGAACTGTTTTTCTCAAAGAAAAAAGAGGACTAATCTTTCAGCGGAAAAGCCTTTTCAAAAAGAATTTTCATTAAAACGCCGATGTAAAATCCGGTAACGTTGAGAATGACATCGTCAACGTCCGGATGTCCCATACAGAAATAATACTGCGAAATTTCAATTGCCGAGCTGATTATAATCGGAAGAATAACAAGCAGAATTTTCAGCTTGCCACGGTTGAGACTGTGACACAGAAAATATCCGAGCGGAATAAAAATAGCAATGTTTCCGAAGAAAAGTATCAGTCTTTCATAATCAAAATATCCCGATAAAAATGTCACTTTAAAAGCGTCAAACGGGACAAGATTCGGCGGCGTCGGCTCGGCAGACGGAGTACGTGAAATAAAGAAGCAATACAGAAGTACAACCGAGTAATAAAAAATAAACGCAGCCGACGTGACAGAGTAAAATTTTCGGTATTCGCCGTTAATCTCCCCGTCCTTTTTTATAAATGCCTTAATTCTTTGATAAACCGTTACAACGATCATTACGATAAAGACCATTCCGATCTTGTCGTAATAAAACATAAACTCCCACGGAGTCGAGAATATAAAGAAGGTGCGTTTTAGCAGCATCTGACCTATCACGGCGTATAAAATCCAAAATCCAACCGAAAAGCCGACCGCTAAGGACAGATACTTCATATCCACCGACCCGAGATCGGCTAAGACGGTGAAAATCAACGAAAAAGCAAGCGTCAGAGCTATCTGTAAGCCGAGCTTACCCGTAAAGCACATTCCGATATATGCGCTTAACAGCATAAAAGCAATACTGAAAAGCGATTTAAAAATCACTTCAAAATAGTTGATTTTTTTATCTTGCATTTTTATTTCTCCGATAGTCAAGGTAGTCCTGCAAAATAATCACAGCGGCTACGGCATCGACAACATTCTTTCTCTTTTTTCCTCTGACATTGTTATTGCTGAGATACATATGGGCGGAAACCGTAGTCAGTCTCTCGTCCCAAAGGTCTGTTTTAACTCCCGTCGTCTCGGTAATTTTTTCGGCAAAATCGGCGCATTTCTGCGCTCTCTCCCCTGCTGAGGAATCCATATTTTTAGGATAACCCACAACAATAAGCTCGGGCTTGTGAATCCTTATAAGCTCCGAAATTCTGTCAACAACCTTCGGCTCGTAGCTCTCCTTGATAACCTCAACGGGATGCGCCAAACTTTCAAGGCGGTCGCATAGTGCTATGCCCGTCCTTGCATCACCGTAATCGACAGACATAATAACCATACAACCGCCTCCGTGTCGTTATTTATTCGTTTTCTGTTTTGTTCTCCGCCGCTGCCGAGGTCTGCGGCTGAGTTGCCGCCGGCTTTGTTGTCTTTACATCCTCTTCCTCGTCGTCACTCGATGAATAATAGTGACCGGTGCAATAGTCGGGAACATTGTCCTTTTTATACCAGCCCGTTGCAGTTGAATAACAGCTTGAAGAAGCCAATTTACCTGTATCAAGGCAATATTCTTTCTGAACGGCTCCGTCGAGATCCTCAAACTCCTTATCGGGAAGATCCTCGTGAATTGAGTCAAATACGGTTTTGTAAACCGCACCTGCCGGGTTGCCCCATGTGCTGATATACTCGGGAATATCGTATCCGTACCAAACTGCGGCTACGTAATACGGTGTACCGCCGACAAACCACTTATCGTTGTTGTCATCGGTTGTACCTGTCTTGGCGTAGGTCTGGAATCCGCTTACCTTGTAGCTTGAGCCTGTACCGTAGTAGCTTGTCGTAACGGTCATAAGCAGATGTCTCATAACCTCGGCTGTGCCGGTCGAGATGACCTGCTCTCCCTTATTGTTTCTGTTGTCAATAAGGATTCTGCCGTTTGCATCCTCGATATAATAGAACGAATACGGCTTGTAATAATATCCGCCGTTGCCGAATGCGGCATATGCGGCTGTCATTTCAAGTGACGTTGCACCGTAGGTCATTGAACCGATCGAAAGCGGAGCGGCGCTCTTGTCCGAAGTCTCAACTGCTGTTGAAATATGATACTTATTGACAAGGTAATCGTATGATTTATCAATGCCGATCATATTGATAATAATTCTTGCGGGGATCGTATTGAGTGATCTTGCGAGTGCATTCTGAACCGTAACATTTGAGCCCGAGCCGAAGCCGCCGTCTGCGTTATGCGTTCTCCATCCGCCGTAGCTCACTGCGGAATCAAGAAGATAGGACGACCATGTGATCTCGTTAAGCTCAATCGCAGGGCTGTATGACGTGAGCGGCTTGATCGACGATCCGGGAGATCTCGGGGAAGAGCTTGCTCTGTTGAGAACACGGTTGCCCTCTTTTACTCCCGCCTGACCGACAATTGCAACAACTCTGCCCTTGTAGTCCATTATCGTAATTGCCGACTGTGCATTTTTCTTATCCTCGAAGCCCTTACGGTTTACATAAATATCCTCTGTCTTTTTCTGAACATCGAGGTCAACGGCAGTGTAAATTCTGAGTCCGCCGCCGTAGATTGCGTCACGTGCTTCATTGTAGGAATAGCCACGGTCGCTTTGAAGTCTTGAAATAACATCGTCGATAACATAGTCGACATAGAAGCTCTGGAACTTCGAGGAGTCCTTTGCATTTCTTTCGTTTTCACGTCTTTCAAGCTCAGCCTCATTGGGAACATAGTCCGGATCGTTTGTGTAGATGAGCTTGTAATTGACGGCATCGTCATATTCCTGCTTAGTGATCTTACCCTGATCAAGCATTTCATCAAGACAGTAAATCTGTCTTTTTCTGTTATTCTCGGGATTGTTGATCGGATCATATGAATACGGCATCTGTGTGATGGAAGCGATAACCGCACATTCTGCGATATTGAGCTCGCCGACCGCCTTGCCGAAATATGTTTCGGATGCGGTTTCAACTCCGTAGCAGCCCTGTCCGAGGTAAATCGTGTTGAGATAAGCCTCAAGAATTTCATCCTTAGAGAAGTTTTTTTCAAGGTTCAATGCAGAAAGAATCTCGTTATACTTTCTGACATAGGTAACCTGATTGTTGCCCGTAATGTTCTTGACAAGCTGCTGGGTTATTGTTGAACCGCCCTGGTCATTCTGCTTAACAAAAACGCCGATTGTACGAATCCAGTCAACGCCGTGGTGACTGTCAAATCTCTTATCCTCAAGGGCAATAAATGCGTCCTTCATCTGCTTGGGAATCTTGTCAAAATCAACCCAGATACGGTTTTCCTCACCGTGCAAACGCAAAACCTCGATCTGCTTTCCGTCGGAGTCCTTGGCATAGAGGAACGAGGTCTGGTTCTGATTGTTCCTTGCACTCTCAAGATTGATAACGGGATCACCTGCCACAACCGTGACTGCGTTGATAAAAACATAGCCCAAGCATATCACGAGAGTAAAACAGAATATAGCGAGCAACGAGATAAAGAAAGCGCCTGCATTAGATAAATCGTTCAGTCTCTTTCTTTTCTTCTTTTTTGCTGCGCCCGTTCCTTTCTGCGGCATATAACTACCTCCTTGAATTTTCACTGAAAACAGAATTTAATTCTTCTTTAAACAGAGTTTAATTCTTCTTTGATTTGATATATTTCTCAACTTCCTCACGCTCGGAATAGGGAATCTTTCCGCCGTTTATTTTCATAAAGGTTTCGTTTCCTTTTCCTGCGAGAACAAGTATATCGCCTTTTTGCATTTTGGGCTTGTGTTAATATTCCATTATTTCCTATTAGTGTAGTAACTGATACTCCCGCAAGAATTAATAGCACTATAATGGTTACTACAAGTGCGATTAATGTTATACCTTTGCTATTTTTAGTGTTTCTTTTTGCTTTTAAAATTTCTTCCATTTTTTCCTCCCTTTTTATTTTTTATCTTTAAAATTTAAAAACTTAATAATTATTTTTTTGCTAAAAAAATCTAGAGGATTTTCCTAGTACAGAAAAAAGACAGCAATAAAAACCTATTATATAGGCTTTATTTCTGTCTTGTTATTCAAATATTTACTTTCACATATTAGTAGACATAAAGGTAGTGTTCTTGCTATGCTTAATAAACTAACCTTTGTTAATAAATGTTGTATGTGTACAGCCGCAAGGCTTTCAGCGTCTACTTTTTTCATCTTTTTCTCCTCTTTTGTTCTTTATTTTAATTTTTATATGTCCTTTAAGCTATCCACAAAGTCCGTCATTTTCGTGCATCTCTTATCTTTTTGAGTGTCGCAGCTATGGCGGCGATGACTTCTTCTTTGTTTTCTTGGTGTCTGTCTTCGGTGTTTTCAAGGATTTCTTGCATATGCGTTTCGATGAAAGAAGTGTCAAAATAACCGCGCCTAAATTCCTTTATCTTGGTGATGGCGATTAAAAAAGGTATGGTTGTGCGCACATCATCGATGATGAATTCCTTTAAGGCGCGCCCGAGTTTGTTGATGACTTGGTCGTAGCTTGCGCCTTTGACGATGAGTTTTGCAAGCAAACTATCGTAAAATGGCGGTATGGTGTAGTCCTTGTAAATATGGCTATCCACGCGCACGCCCGGACCCAAAGCAGGAAAATACTCGCCGATTTTGCCCGCACTTGGAATAAAGTTTTTCCACACATTTTCAGCCGTGATACGCGCCTCCACAGCGTAACCGCGCGGCTTTATGTCGCTTTGTTCTAAATCCAAAATTTCTCCCGCCGCGATACGAATTTGGCGCACGACTAAATCAATGCCCACGACTTCTTCTGTGATGGGGTGTTCTACTTGAATTCTTGTGTTCATCTCCATAAAATAAAAGCGGTTGTAATCATCGAGCAAAAACTCCACCGTGCCAGCGTTTGAGTAGCCCACAGCCTTTGCCGCTGAAATAGCCGTAACGCCTATGGTTTTGCGTAAATCCTCGCTTATGCTCGGACAAGGGGCGATTTCGATGATTTTTTGATGACGGCGTTGTATGGAGCAATCGCGCTCGCAAAGGTGTATGATATGCCCGTAATTATCGCCTAAAATTTGAATTTCAATGTGGCGCGGATTTACCACATACTTTTCCATAAAGACTTCATCGTTGTTGAAAAAGGCTAGTGCTTCGCGCTTGCAAGCTTCAAAAGAGCTTTCAAGCTCGTCTTCTTTATACACCACGCGAATTCCGCGCCCGCCACCGCCACCGCTCGCCTTTAAGATGACAGGATAGCCTATGCGCTCGGCAAAATGCTTTATCTCATCAAGGGTGCAGTTGTTGAGCTTTTCGGTGCCTGGCACGACAGGAATGCCGTTTTTACTCATCAAATACCGCGCTATGTTTTTGTTGCCCATTTTGCGTATGACATCGGCTTTTGGACCTATAAAAATAATGCCAGCGTCCTCGCACTCTTTGGCAAATTCATAGTTTTCGCTCAAAAAGCCATATCCTGGGTGAATCGCATCTGCCCCGCAAGCCTTAGCCACTTCGATAATGCGCGGCACATCTAAATACCCGCGCACCGCGTCAGTGCCTATGCGGTAGGCTTCATCGGCGATTTTTACGTGTAAGCACTCTCTATCAGGTTCAGTGAAAATCGCCACGCTTTTTATGTGTAAATCCCTGCACGCACGAATCACCCGAACGGCGATTTCAGCGCGGTTGGCAATGAGAATTTTGTGTATCATTGTGTGTCCTTGAAAAAAACTGCTGTTATTATAATGAAAAAAGATTAAAATGTGATAAAAAGTATTGATTTCTTGCTTTCTTTGATAAAAATTTAAATTTTTACTCAAATTTTTCAAAAATTCAACAAAAACTAAGCCACAAAGTAATATAATTTGCTTTTATTATTTTTTCAAGGTGCAAAATGAGCTATTTCTCACTAGAATTTAGCATTATGATGATAGTGTTTTTCGCGGTGTATTGGGCGTTTAGAGAAAGGTATCTTACGCAAAATGTCCTTGTGCTGTGCTTTTCGTATCTCATCTACATACTCATCAACCCTTATTTCGCGCTTGTGCTTTTTGTTTATACCTTTTTTATCCATTATTTTGCGCTTCTCATCTTTGTGCGTCAAAAAAAGAATATTTTTATGGCTTGCCTTGCCTTTGCGATTTTGAATTTATGCTTTTTCAAGTATTTTCCAAGTATCAAAGACAGCTTTGATGCCTTTTTAGCCTTTTTTGGTTTTGGTTACTTAAATGCTGACATTATCTTTCCTATCGGCATTAGCTTTTATACCTTTGCTTCTATCACCTATCTAGTAAGCGTTTATAAAAACAAAAAGATAGAAACATTCCTAAATTTAGCCACTTACTTGTCATTTTTCCCTACGCTTTTGATGGGTCCTATTATGCGAAGTGAGTTTTTTTTCGAGCAAATTCATCAAAAAAGAGAGTTTAAAAACGCAAATTTAATCATCGTTTTACTGCTTTTTGGCATAGTCAAAAAGGTGCTAATCGCTAATTATTTAGGCATTTACTCAAAAGAAATCCTTTCAAACCCCGCCGCTTTTAACTTTTTAGAGCTTTTGTGTGCTATTTATGCGTTTAGCGTGCAAATTTATTGTGATTTTAGCGGTTATGTGGATTTAGTTTGTGCCTTTGCGCTAATGCTTGGCTTTAATCTTCCCCCAAATTTCAATATGCCTTATTTGTCTAAAAATTTGCGCGAATTTTGGACGAGATGGCACATTTCACTTTCCACTTTCATAAGAGATTATATTTACATA
>OQVL01000285.1_pt1 | contig 24771 bp, 26 predicted proteins | sample 1691501 | NCBI WGS metagenome assembly OQVL01 (sample SAMN03418253, study PRJEB22391) | human gut metagenome | biome: human-gut; feature: organic feature; material: feces | host: Homo sapiens | place: Tanzania | collected 2013-01 | reverse complement strand
GCCCATTAAATGCGAACGGGGAACAAAATGTTATTTTGTTCCCCGCGCATTAAAAATCCCCGCTTACCAACAGCCGTTATCTTTTGGGGTAGAGGACTTGCTCTAATTTATCTTCCTCCTTTTCCCCCCCTCTAATCTTCAAATTTACCGACAGCACATACACCTCTTTGGTTAAAATTTCCCGCCAATTATCCGGGAATTTTACAAAATCCTTAAATGTGGTCACCAGCGGCAGGCCGTTGCGCGTTTCTTCAAAGGTGCGCAGGTGGTCTTCGGTATAAAACTGGTGGTCCGGGAAACGCCACTTTTGCGCCAACGTCAGGCCCAAATTTTCCAACGTCTTTTCAAAGGTTTCCGGGTGCCCGAGAGCGCAAAAACAAGCCGCTTTCCCTTTTACCTCATCCAAACCCACTTTGCGGCTTTGGCAAATATCAAAATAATACTCCGGCTTGTGTTCGCTTTCCAAAATTTCCACGGTGTCGTTATACTCGCGGATTTTATCTTTAATATCTTCCAATTCGCGCGGGGTAGCTTGGTCACAATGGGTTAAAATAATTAACGCGGCCCGTTTTAACCCCTCCAACGGCTCACGCAAGTTGCCGTACGGCAGTAAATAGCCGTTGCCGAACGGATTTTTGGCATCCACCAAAATAATGTTGGCATCACGTTTCAAGCGGTGGTGTTGCAGGCCGTCGTCTAACAATACAATCTGGCTTTTGAAACGCCGCAACGCTTCCGTTGCCGCCAGCGCGCGGTCCGCCGCTATCACCACCGGCACTTTGTACTGGCTCAAAACGCGGCTCATCATAAAAGGCTCATCCCCCGCCATGCGCCAATCGGCATCCGGGTTATCAAAAAGGACTACCGCCTCTTTGCTTTTTTGCTGGCGTTTATACCCGCGGGAAACAATCGCCACGCGCATCCCTTTTTTAGCCAGTAAGGTAGCCGCCAATAAAACCGCCGTGGTTTTGCCGGTTCCGCCCGCCGTAATGTTGCCAATGCACACCACGCGGCCGTTTACGCTCTTTACGGTTTTCCAACCGTTTTGATAGGCCAAACGGTCCAACCAACCGGCCCACCCATACAGTTTACTGGCCGCCAACAGCACCCAACGCCCCGGCGCACAAGCCATTAATTTTTCTTTTAATGCTAATAAATCCATATTTATTAAAACCTCGTTTGATAGTGAATAAGTATATTTTACCATTTCTGGGGCAGTTGTTCCTGCGGCAAGTTTATTCCCCCACGGCAAAATTGCTATAATGGGATATGCGTTTCCAAAAGACACCTTTACACTACATCCAATACCTGGGTTTGAAAACCGCTTGCGCCATGTTGCGCTTGCTCCCTTATACTTGGGCCGTGGCGGCGGGGCGGTTTGCTACCGGCTCCGTGCGCTTTATAATGCCCAAACGCTTTAAGCGTTCTATGTATGACATTCAGCGCGCTTTCCCCCAAAAAACCCCGCAGGAAGTTTTTGCCATTGCGTTAGAATCCTGGCGCAATATGGGCGGCATTTTGGCGGAGTTTGTGCAATTAACCGCCATGACGCCGGAAAAATTCAAAAAATATGTAGCCGTGACCGGCATAGAAAAAATGCTGGAAGCCCAACGCAACAAACAAGGCGGCATTATACACATCGGTCACTTTACCAACTGGGAAGCCTTTGGCCTGGCCGGCGCCGTATGGGGCATAGATAAAGCCGTGCTGGCCCAGCGGGTAGATAACCCTTATGTAGACGAAGAAACCAACCGCCTGCGCAACATTTTTACCGGGCGCACCTTTTACAGCAATCACGAAGACAACCCCTTTTTTGCCTGTATGCGTTGGCTTAAAAAAGGCAAATTATTGGGGATTTTAATTGACCAAAACGCTTCTTCCAGCGAACTGTGGATTCCCTTTATGGGCCGTATAGCGGCATTTTCCCCCATTACGGCGCTACTGTCTATCAAAATGCAAGTGCCGGTTTTCCCCGTGCAGGTAGTGCGCAAACAGGGCAAAATTGTGTGCATCGTGCATGACCCGCTCACCCCGCCTAAAGAATACTCCCAGCAAAATATCCGCGCGTTTACCAAAACACTGGTTAAATGCTACGAGGACTGGCTGAAAGAGGCCCCCGGCTCCTGGCTGTGGGCGCACAACCGTTGGAAACGCGAGGCCGAGGGCGAAAAATACTTACAGGAACACCCCGATGAAAGATAAAATAAAAGCTGTTTTTTTTGACAGGGACGGCACTTTAATCCACGAAAAGCCCGGCACTTATTTAAGTGACCCCGCCAAAGTGCGCCCTTATAAAACCGCCGCACCCGCGCTAGCCAAACTGGCTAAATTGGGGTATACGTTTTTTATAGTTTCCAACCAATCCGGCATTGGGCGCGGTTATTTTACCGCCAAAGAGGTGGACTCTTGCCACGCCCGCTTAAAAACCTTATTAAAACCGGCCGTCATCCGGGAAATCGTCTACTGCCCGCACGGGCCGGACGACCATTGTGCTTGCCGCAAACCGGGTACTTTACTGGGCGAAAAGCTGATTCAAAAGTATCAGGTAGATGTGGCGCGCTCCTATATGGTGGGCGATAAAAAAGCGGATGTGCTTTTTGGGCAAGCCTTGGGGCTCAAAACTATTTTAATGACCACCGCCAACGGCAAACACCATTTGCAAAAATACCCGGATTTACACCCCAACAAAGTGGCCAATAACTTACTAAATGCCGCTAAATTTATAGAAAAGGACTCCCTCCATGAATAAACCCGGGTTGGCGTTTTTGGTGCTTTTACTGGTAGCCGGGTGTAAAACCGCTCCCGCTAATAAAACACCATCCCCAACGCCTGCCGGGCAAGCCGCGCAAGTCACCCAAACGCAAGCGGTTTCCCACGCGGCCAAAGCGGTAGAGCCTCCCGCCGCCCAGGCGCAAACCTCCGCCACACTTAAAAAGGCGGAAAAGGGCTCCCCCCATACCGGGGCCGCACAAAATACGCAGGCGCAAGCCACGCCCGCGCCACTACCGCAAAATGCCGTACCGCCGCAAAATTCGCCCGCGCCCGCCGAGCCCGCCAAATACACGGTGCCCGCCGGGGCGCAGTTGCCGGGCGATTCCCCCGTTTTTGAAGAAGAAGATTTAATTTCCACGTCCGGCCGCCTGCTAAACCCTTATGCGTACCAACAGCCGGATATTTCCGCCAAAACCGGCGCACCGTGGGACGGCGAACAATTAAAATACGGCCTGTATTACTCCTTTGTAAAAGCAGGCACGGCCTATATACGCAACCGGGGATTGGTGGATATTGGCGGCCGCCCGGCGTATTTAATACAAACCACCGCTTTTTCCGCCAGTGTGATTGACGCCTTTTTCAAAGTGCGCGACATCAACCAATCCTGGCTGGATGCGCAAACTTTTTATTCCCGCGGCTATGGGCAAAGCGTGCGCGAGGGAAATTACAAGCGCGACGAGTGGGTTATTTTTGACCCCGCTAACCGCCGCTATTACGGACAAATTCAAAAAAAAGAGGCCCCGCGGGAAATTTCCGGCCCCTTGGAAGCCGACGTGACCGATTTTTTAACCGCGCTTTATTATGTGCGCGCCCAAAAATTAGAGCCGGGCAAAGACATTGTGTTTGATATTATCAACCGGGAAAAACAATACCCGCTTATTGTAAAAGTACATGGGCGGGAGCGCGTAAAAACCCTGGCCGGAAATTTTGATTGTATTAAGGTGGAGCCGCAGTTGCGCGGGGAAGGCATTTTTGTAGCCAAAGGCAAGAGCTTAACCGTCTGGCTGACGGATGATGCGTACCGTATGCCCGTAAAAATGAAAACGGAAGTATTTATAGGCAGTGTATCGGCCACCTTGTTAGAATACAAAAGGATGTAAACCACCCCTTAAATATTTTATAATGGGATATACTCAGGAGATGTTTTATTATGACTAATGTACCCGTCAAAAGATTAAAAGAAATTTTGCACGCCTTTAACGGCCAGCAAATTATTGTAGTAGGCGATATTATGTTGGACCATTTTATTAAAGGCGACGTGACGCGCATTTCGCCGGAAGCCCCGGTGCCGGTAGTGGCCGTAAAAAAGGAATTTTTTGTGGCCGGCGGCGCGGGCAACGTGGCGGTAAACCTGTCCGCCTTGGGGGCCAAGCCGGTGTTGGTTTCCGTAGTAGGCGACGATTTGGGCGGCGAAATGCTAAAAGGTTTCTTGCGGGATAAAAATGTGGACCTGCGCGGCGTGGCCGAAGACCCCAACCGACCCACCACCCAAAAAGTGCGCGTGATGGCGGAACAACAGCAAATCGTGCGCTTTGACCGCGAAAGCAAAAAAACGGTGGATTCCGGCGTAGGCGCCCAATGTATGGAAAGTTTCAAGGCCGCCTTAAAAACCGCCAAAGGCGTTGTCCTTTCCGACTACGGCAAAGGTATGCTCAGCGACCATAACATCCAGGATATTATTTCCCTCTGCCGCAAAAAAAATATTCCGGTGTGCGTGGACCCCAAAATTGACAATTTCAAAAAATACAAACACATTACCTGCATGACCCCCAACACCAAAGAAGCCTGGGAAGGCGTGGGCGAATCCCCCCGCTCCGGCGAAGAAGCCATTACGGAGTTGGGCCAAAAAATCTTAAAAATGCTGGATGCGGATTCCATTTTAATTACCCGCAGTGCCGACGGGATGAGTCTGTTTGAAAAAGGCAAAAAATCCCCCTCCACCGTTAAAGCCACCGCGCGCGAAGTGTTTGACGTGACGGGCGCCGGGGATACGGTTATATCCGTATTAACCTTGGCCTTGGCGGCGGGTGCTACACTTGAGGAAGCGGCGGTGCTTTCCAACTTTGCGGCGGGCATTGTGGTAGGCAAATCCGGCACCGCTACCACCACCGTAGAAGAAATTGAAGGGGTGCTGGCATGAGCGACGTTTTAATAGCCGTTCCGGCGCGCTACGGCTCCTCCCGCCTGCCCGGCAAAATTGTAAAAATACTGGCGGGCAAGCCGGTTATCCAGCGCACTTATGAAAAATGCTTGCAGGCCGCCGTGGGAGATGTGATTATTGCCACGGAAGCCCAAATTGTGGCGGACACCTGCGCCCGGTTTGGGGCCAAAGCCATTTTGACCAGTGCCGCCTGCCAAAGCGGTACGGACCGCATTTACGAGGCCGCCCAAGGCCGTACGGAACAATTTATTATCAATGTGCAAGGGGACGAGCCGTTTATAGACCCCGCCACCATTGTAAAAATCGTCCACTTATTAAAGAGTGACCCCGCCTGCGATATTGCCACGGCGGTTATTGCCACGACGGACGATAAAATAATTGATAACCCCAACTGCGTAAAAGCCGTGCTGACGGCGGACAAGCGGGCGCTGTATTTTTCCCGCTCCCGCGTGCCGTACAAACGCCAGCCGGACGAGGCGGCCTTAAAAGCCCCGTATTGGAAGCATTGCGGCATTTACGGCTACCGCCGCGCGGCGTTGGAAAAATTTGTCCACCTGCCGGTAAGTCCGCTGGAAAAACTGGAAAAACTGGAACAGTTGCGCGCGCTGGAGGCAGGGCTCTGCATTAAATGCGTGGAAATCCAACCCTCCGGCCCGGCCATTGATACGGAGGCGGACTTAAAAGCGGCCGAAGACTATTTGAAACAGCACGAATAACAGGGGCTCCCGCCTGGCGGGGGCTTCCCTCTTTTAAGTGCCCGGCACCCGGTGCCGAAACCGATTTTTTTATTTCAGCAAGGAGATGAACATGAGTAAATTTATTATTATTACCGGCGGGGTAGTCAGCTCACTGGGTAAAGGGATTTCCGGGGCCAGTATCGGCAAACTTTTACAGCTAAACGGCTTAAAAGTAAATATGATTAAGTGTGACCCGTATATTAACGTGGACCCCGGCACCATGAGCCCTTACCAACATGGGGAAGTGTTTGTCACTACCGACGGCGCAGAAGCCGATTTGGACTTGGGCCATTACGAACGCTTTTTAGATGTAAATATGACCCGCGCCAACACCAACACCGCCGGGAGCATTTATCAAACGGTGATTGATAAAGAACGCCGCGGCGAATACTTGGGCGCCACGGTGCAGGTCATCCCGCATATTACTAACGAAATCAAGCGCCGCTTTACCGCGTTTGAAAACGAAGTAGACGTTTCCATTATAGAAATAGGCGGTACGGTGGGCGATATTGAATCCCTGCCGTTCTTGGAAGCGGCCCGCCAACTGCGTTTGGAAAAAGGCCCCAAAAACGTCATTTGCGTACACGTCACGTTAGTCCCCTATATTGCCGTAGCGCAAGAGCTTAAAACCAAACCCACGCAACACTCCGTCAACAAACTGCGGGAAGTGGGTATTGAGCCCAGTATGCTTATTTGCCGCACCGAAAAACCCCTTTCCTTGCATTTGCGGGAGAAAATTTCCCTCTTTTGCAGTGTGCCCACGCAGGCGGTTATTGAATGTGCGGACGCCAAATCCATCTACCATGTGCCGGAAAATTTTTACAAGCAAAAAGTGGACGAGCAAATTATTGACCTGTTGGGCCTGACCCCCAAACAAAAAGTGGACCCCAAATGGTTTGAATTTTTTGATAAAGCCATGACCCCCTCCAAAAGCGTTAAAATTGCCGTGGCCGGGAAATATTCCGAATTGCAAGATGCCTATAAATCCATTAGCGAGGCCCTGCGCCACGCCGGTATGAATAATGATGCCAAAGTGGAAATTGTTTTTGTAAATACGGAAAAAGACAACGTGGAAGAAAAATTAAAAACCGCCGACGGCATTTTAATCCCGGGCGGATTTGGCGGGCGCGGCGTGGACGGCAAAATTGCCACCATTAAATACGCGCGCGAACACAAAATTCCTTTTTTGGGTATCTGCCTGGGGATGCAATGCACCGTTATAGAAGCGGCCCGCAACCTGTGCGGCCTGCACGACGCCAACTCCACCGAGTTTGACCCCACCACCAAAGACCCGGTGGTAGACTTAACCCCCCAACAAAAAAACGTGGTTTATAAAGGCGGCACCATGCGCCTGGGCAACTACACGGCCGATTTGGAAGAAGGCTCCCTGGCACGCAAGCTGTACGGCAAAGACCAAATTGTGGAACGCCACCGCCACCGCTACGAGTTCAACCCCGCCTATGTAAAACAACTGCGCGACGCGGGGCTGAAAGTATCCGGCTGGCACGAGGGCGTTTTGCCGGAAATTGTGGAACGCACCGACCACCCCTACTTTATTGCCGTACAATTCCACCCGGAATTTGGCTCCCGCCCGCTCCGCCCGCACCCGTTATTTGACGGCCTGGTAAAAGCGGGCTTAAAAAAGAAGGAAAACAAATAAGCCGGCGTATTTTTTACGATAGGGCGGAGCCGGGGAACCGGCCCCGCCCTTTTATTTGGGCGCGCAATTAAAAACCTTTTTTACCGGCCCGCCGAGGTATTTTACGCGCCGGGGAATTTTACACTCCCGCGAGGTCGCTTTATTTTACAGGCCCTCCGTGGGGTATTTTACGCTCCTGCCGGGGAGCCGTTTTATCCGGCGGGCCCTGCGTTGCACTTCCCCACGCAAATATTTTTTATAAAACACTTGCTTTTTTACTTCAAGTTTACTATTATATATACCGTTGTTTTACAAACATACATAAATTTTGTATAATTTTTATGTAAGGAATTTCTCCTGTGCAATTACAGACGCAGACAGATTTTTAATAAAGGAGAAGGAGAAACAATGAAAAAGATGCACAGCCTGCTGGAAACCTTGGCCAGAGCCTTGGTAAAAGTGGGCGAAAACGTAAGCGGTGCGAACTATATAGTTGGCCGCTAACCCAAAAGTAAGCAGTTTGAAGCCGGTTTAGACATACGCCGGCGGACAGGTGAGAAGAATTTTCTTCCCCCTGTCTAAAACAGCCGAACCGGGCCCTAAAAAGCCCCACACTTTCAAAATGATTACGCCGCTACCCTACCGGGTGCGGTTTTTTTGCGCCCGCTTTACCTGTGCCCGCTTTTTACCCGCCGCCGTATCCGCGCCGCTTTTTATCCGCCGCCTTATCCGCGCCACAGCTTTTATCCGCCTCCTTGCCCGCATTTAGCCATAAAAAAACCGCCCGGGCAAATACCCAAGCGGTTTATCAAAATTCACGTCCGTTTACGGCTTTTTGCAGCTGGTTCCGGTACAGTCGGTAAAACCGGCGCTGATACAAAAATCCGTATTTCCGTTGCATTTGTCTTTTAGTTTCACAGGGCTCGTGCCGCAATCAATCGGCACCACCAACGTATAGGCTTCCCCGCCCAAACGCTCTACTTTTATATTGGAGCCGTCCCGGGTTAATTTGAACCGCCCAGTTATCTCTAAGTAGTTCTCCTTTATTGTATAACCGGTTGCATCAATATCTAACATGGTCCACGGGGTTTCAAATGTGCCGCAACTGTTTTCGCGTTCCCAATCGGCACGCGCCAATGCCTGCCCGATTTGGTGCGCCATATTGAGCCCTTCCGTCAGTTTAGCACGTTCCACCGTGCGCCTATATCCGCCCAACCCAATGGCGGCAATAATTGCAATAATCACTACAACGGCCATTAACTCGGCCAACGTAAAGCCTTTTTTCATAAAATCCCCTTAAATTGGAATATATAAACTATTATACTCTTTTTTAACGCGCTTTCAAGCGCCGGTGCGGGGCGGTTTCTATTGAATATTTGTAAAAAAACCGATATACTATAACCATAGTAAAAGGAGAATGTATGAAAAACAACGGTTTTACCCTTATTGAAATGTTAGCCGTCGTGCTGATTATTGCCATGTTGGTTTCCGTAGCGTTGCCTAAATACAAACGCTCGGTAGTGCGCGCGGAAGCCATGGAGGCTTTAACCAATTTAAGAACGCTGCAGGATTCCGCCTTGCGCGCCAAGGCCGCCCGGCCCGACCGTTCCACCCCCAAAAAACTGAACGATTTGGATGTGGATTTATTTGATGCGACGGATGCGGAAAGCGCCACCTTTACCTTTGGGCGCTACACCTACACCCTGGGGGATGATTATATTTCCGCCACCAAAATCGGCAGAGATGCGTACAGCTTTTATGCCTATTACCCGAATTTAAGCGGCCTGGGCGGCGAAATTACCTGCTCCGCCCCGGAAGACATTGTTTGGCTTTGCGAAGGGCTCTGCCGGGAAGGCACCGACGGTTGTGTAATGAAAAACAACCAATATGTAATTAACTAAAGTTGCTGTTTGATTTTTACCAACGCCCCGCAAAGGGGCGTTTTTTATGGGCGAAAAAGGGTTTGTAAAAACAAAAAAGCCGGGCCGGGCAAATTGCCTTTCCCTTTTTACAGTGCGTAAACAAAAACATCGCTCCGCACTAACCGTCCTTACGCAAGCATGGCGGCCCGCAGGGTCAGGTTGCTTGCTCAGGGCGCGCAATAATAAAATTTCCCTTTTACACGCAAAAAACCACGCTTGCGCGTGGTTTTCAAATGGCTCGCCCTGAAGGACTCGGCTTCCGGTCGTTTTGTTGACTCAAAACGCCTGCAGCCCGGGCTCGCGGTTTTTGCCTTACGCACAGCGGTACCTTTTTACGGTGCGTAAACAAAAACATCGCTCCGCCTTTCTCATCCTTACGCAAGCAACGAAGGTTGCTTGCTCAGGGCGCGCAATAATAAAAATCCCCGTTTACCCATAAAAAAACCACGCTTGCGCGTGGTTTTCAAATGGCTCGCCCTGAAGGACTCGAACCTTCAACCTACCGGTTAACAGCCGGTCGCTCCACCATTGAGCTAAGGGCGAATAAATCTTTTTAATACTGCCTGTCCTTGACTACCTAAATAGTATAACAAATTTTTTTAATACTGTAAATCTTTTTTATTGGGTAGCGGTGGCCGTCCAAAAATCCCGTTTTTCACGGCCGAACAAGCTGACAAATATTAGTATAGCAAATATTGCGGCTACTGTACAGAGGGTAAAATTTAAGCTCCATTTCTCTATACAGGCGGACACGCCCAGCACGCATAAACTTTCCACCGTATAAGTAGCGGTGGCAAATACGCCCAGCATTTTGCCGCGCAATTCTACCGGGGTGCGCAGTAAAATAATGCTAATCATCATGGCGCCAAACGCCCCAAACGGTACCCCGCACAACACGGTGGCCGCCAATACTGCCGCTTTCGGCAAGGGGAACAACAACACCAAAACGGACAACAAATACCCCACATAATTAAACGTAAGCAGGGCGAAAAACTTAAACCGCCGCGCGGCCGACGCAAACGCCAACGCGCCGATAAACGCCCCCAAGCCAAACGCCCCGCCCAACATCCCCAAATACAGGGAACTAAACCCATGCTCGTAAATATAAGTAGGCAGGATAATTAGCTCCCACGCCTGCCCCAACAAAAAAGTAGGAAGCGTAAACAAAATACTTTCCAAAATAATTTTGTCCTTACGCACATACGCCAGGGTTTCCCGGTAAGAAACCGCCGGCTTTAGCACGCGCGGCTTGCGGTTGGTAAACACCAGCAGGCACAAAAGCACAATCACCGCGCAAAAGGCCGCGCACATCACCCACGCGCTAAACAACCCCGCCCAGGCAATTACCGCACCGCACAAAAGCGGCCCGGCTACGGACATAATGCCGTCCATGGCTTCAATCAGGCCGGAAGTTTTGGATAGCGGCTCCCCCGCATAGCGCGAAAACGTGGGAGACAGAGCCGTGCGCGCCATTTCCCCCGGCGCATCAAATACGGAACTGGCAAAAACCAACAGGCCGATAAGCCACGTTTCCGCCCGGTCCACCCCCACCAACACGGCAATAAACCCAATCAGCACCAGTTGGGAAACTTCGCACACAAACATGGTTTTGGAGCGGCCGAACTTGTCTATTACCTGCCCGCCGAAAACGGAAGAAAATATATTAGGCAGTAAAGCGCAAAAGCCCACCACCCCGGTCCACCACACGCTTCCGGTGGTGCTTAACACATACCAAGGCAGTAAAATTTGCATAAACTGGTTGGTCAGCGAGGAAAACGCCTCCGTCGTTAAAATCAGTTTCCAAGGGGTTTTGTTGGCTTTTTTAGTTAATAATAACATAGTGAATCTCTCTTAAAAATTATATAAAATGATGGTAAGGAAGTGATAAGTTATGGCAGAATACAAAGATTACTATAAAATTTTAGGCGTGGGCAAAACAGCCACAGACGCCGAAATTAAAAAGGCATTCAAGCAACAGGCCCGCAAATGCCATCCGGATATGCATCCGGAAGCGGAAAAGGCTAAATGGACGGAAAAGTTTAAGGATTTGAACGAAGCCTACACCGTGCTTTCGGACAAACAAAAACGCACCATTTATGACCAAGTGGGCCAAGAAGGCTACCAAAATTATGCGCGCGGCGGCGGGGCTTCCCGCAGTAGTGCCGGCGCGAATCCGTATCAGCAGTACCAACAATACGGCAATTTCGGCGGCGGACAAACCAGCTATAACTTCAGCTCTAACGGGGCCGGATTTGACGGAGGAGGGTTTAGTGACTTCTTCCAAAGCATTTTCGGCAACCTAGGCGGCATGGGCGGTATGAGCGGACGCGGCTTTGGCGGTTTCGGCCAGAACTTCGGGCGCAGTGCGGCCGCCGGGGCGCAATCGGGTGATGTAGAAGCCGAACTGGCCCTGAATTTGGAAGAAGCCCACCGCGGCGGAAATATGCAGCTTACACTGCCCAGCGGCCGGAATGTGACGGTCAAATTTCCCGCCGGAGTAAGCGAAGGCAAAAAAATCAAACTAAAAGGCATGGGCAACCCCACCGCCAACGGGAATGGGGATTTGTACCTGATTATCAAAATCCGCCCGCACGCGCAGTTTAGGCTGGAGGGCGAAGATTTACAGGTGCCTGTAATTATTATGCCGTGGACGGCGGCTTTGGGCGGTACCATTTATGTACCCACGTTGGACGGCCCCGTGAAAGTAAAAGTACCCGCCGGCACGCACAGCGGCAAAAAATTAAAATTAAGCGGCAAGGGGTTGAGCGCCAAAGGCAACTTATACGTCACGCTGACCATAGACGTACCCCGCACCCTGACCAAAGAGCAAAAAGACTTGTTTAGCAAGTTGGCGGCTCTCGGGTAAAAAATCTAACCGCCGGAGAAAAAAACTCCGGCGGTATTTTTTTATAAGGAGCTTTACAATATGACAGAAATTACCTGCACTTACACCGGCGACGGCGAAACCGCGCTCGTTCACGGCCCGACCGGCACCACCTTAAAAACCGATTTACCGCCCGATAACGGCGGCAAGGGGCGCTGTTTTTCCCCCACCGATTTACTGGCCGCCGCCTTTGCCTCTTGCACTTTAACCATTATGGGCAAAATGGCCGCCGCCCGCGGGGATGATTTTACAGGCGCGCATTTATCCATACAAAAAATTATGGCCGCCAACCCGCGCCGCGTGGGCGAATTTGTGCTGGACATTACTTTCCCCGCGCACTTTACGCAAGAACAGAAAAAATTTTATCTGTCCGCCGTAAACGCCTGCCCGGTACACCAAACATTAAGTAAAGACGTTAAATTAACGGTCCGCGTTTTATAGTGCAAAAACCACAGCTACAAACCGCACATAAACTGTTAGTATATACATGGAGGGTAAAATTATGGCTATACAAATAACATTGGGAAACAACCTACAAACCACCGCCCGCTTGGAAGGGCACACCGCCGCCGTAAAAACGGCGTATTTTGACCCGCGCGAAGATATGCAACCGGGGGAACTGCTCGCCAGCGCGTTGGGGGCCTGTATGCTTACCATGGTAGGCTACGCCGCCCAAAAACGCGGGGAAGACGTTTCCGGCACGCAACTGACGGTAGAACCTGTTTTCGGGGGAACTCCGCGCCGCGTGACGGAAATGAAACTGACGTTTGCTTATCCGGCAAACTTCACGCAAGCCCAAAAGGATTTATACACCCAAACGGCGCAAACCTGCCCGGTGCATAACTCCCTGCGGGAAGACATCCAATATACGATAGAAGTAAAATAAACGAACCGCTCCGCGCCGCATTTTACCGGGCGCGGAGTTTTTTTGCCCTGTTTAGCACTCCCCACCCGCGCGCAGGATTTATTATAATAAAAGTATGTCTAGCATTAACTGGAAAGAAATTTTCTGCCAACTGAAAGACTTTATCAAAATGTCTGTCAAAAAGTACACGCTGTTTGTTTTGCGTTTATCCCCCCACCAAAACTTATTGCAGGGGATTGTGATGTATACTTTTTTGGGGTGGATTGTGTTGTCACTCCCGTTTATGAAAACCCAAAGCGTGGGGTGGCTGGATAACCTTTTTACCGCCGCTTCCGCCGCGTCTACCACTGGGCTTACCAGCGTAAACTTTGCCGATTCTTACTCCTTTTTGGGTAAACTGGTGGTTTTGTTTATGATTCAGGCGGGCGGGCTTGGCTATATGACGATGTCCTCCTTCTTGTATTTATCCACGTCGCGCCGCTTGCGCCCCCACCAAAAAGAGGTGCTGACGGCGGAATTTTCCCTACCGCAAACGCTGGATTTGCACGATTTTTTACGCGCCGCCATGATTTTTACCGCCGTGGTGGAAAGCGTGGGCGCGGTGCTGTTATTCAACTATTTTATGCACCACGATTTCGGCATTTTTAAGGCGGCTTGGTACAGTATTTTTCATAGCGTATCGGCCTTTTGTACGGCTGGGTTCAGCCTGTGGAGCGATAGCTTAACCGGCTTTTATGACAGCAAAACCGTAAACATTATTACCATGGTGCTTTCCTTGGCGGGCTCCATGGGGTTTATTGTGGTGACGGATATTTTTAATTGGGTGACCCGCCGCGCCAAAGAAATTTCCTACACTACCAAAATTATCGTTCTGGCTACCACGGTGCTGTTGGCGGCGGGCTCTTTAATGGTGTTTATCACTAACCCGGAAATGAACCTGTGGGAATCGGTCTTTCAATGTACGGCGGCTATGACGACCGCCGGATTTAATACCGTCAGCATTAGTTCCATGTCGTCGTGTTCCCTGCTTATTTTAGCTATGCTTATGAGTATCGGCGGTGCGCCGTCCGGCACCGGGGGCGGTATTAAGTGTACGGCCGTCACCAGTGTATTTGCCATTTTATACAGCCAGTTAATGGGGTATAAACACATTTCTTTTTTGGGGCGCAGAATCCCCCTGCGGCGCATTTATTTGGCAACGTCTACCTTTATTTTTTACGCCATTTTGCTGTTTATCTGCCTGTTCTGGCTTTCTTTTACCGAGGAAGGCAAGCCGTTCCTAAACCTGGTTTTTGAAGCCGTAGCCGCCCTGGGCACCGCCGGTATGACGATGGACTTTACCCCCCAGTTAAGCGCGTGGGGCAAAGGGATTATCATTATCGCCATGATTATCGGCCGCGTAGGGGTGATTACCTTTGGCCTGGCATTACTGGACATTGGGGACGATGACGACGACGCGCCGGAACCCACCCGCAAGGCAGACCTTGCCATTTAGGCCAAAAACGGATATTTTGTAAAATATAACTATGAAATTCTTTTTAATCAGCTTGGGTTGCCCCAAAAATTTAACCAATAGCGAGGAATTTTCCGCCCGCTTGCTGGCCCACGGCCACCAATTAGTGTTCACCCCGCAAGAGGCGGACACCGTCATCATTAACACATGCGGGTTTATATCTTCCGCCGTAAAAGAAGGCACGGCGGAAATCCGCCACGCGCTGGAACTTAAACGTCAAGGCGTTATCAAGCGCGTTGCCGTGACGGGCTGTATGGTGGACCGCTACCGCGAGCAAATGGCAAAGGACTTTCCGGAAGCCGATACCGTTTTTTCTATCGCCGCGCAAGACCATGTGGAAGATTTAATCGGGCAAGACGGTTTATTTTTGGAATCCCTGGCCAATGCGTTGTATATTCCCGAATATAAAATGACGCTCACCGCCACCCACACCGCCTACTTAAAAATTGCCGACGGTTGCAACTACCGCTGTGCGTATTGCACCATTCCGTTTATCCGCGGGGCGTACCGCTCCAAACCCATGGAACAAATTGTGCAGGAAGCGCGCCTGCTTACGCAAAACGGAGTAAAAGAAATTTCTTTAATTGCGCAGGATACCACTTCGTACGGGGTAGATTTATATAAAAAGCCGTCTTTGGTGGCACTGCTTAAAAAACTGCTTAAAATACGCGGTTTGGGGCGGCTTCGCATTATGTACGCCTACCCCAATTTGGTCACGCAGGAACTGGCGGATTTAATGGCGGGCGAAGAACAGATTTTCCATTATTTGGATATTCCGCTCCAACATATTGCCGACCCGGTACTCAAAAATATGAACCGCCAATGCGACGGCAAAAAAATTAAAGACACGCTGGCTCTGCTCAAAAAAACGGTGCCGGATATTTCGCTACGGACCAACTTTATTGTGGGGTTTCCGCAAGAAACGCAAAAAGATTTTAACGAGCTTAAAAAATTCGTGCGCGAGTATGAATTTGACAATATGGGCGTGTTTGAATACTTCCGCGAAAAGGGCACCCCGGCCTACGAAATGAAGCAAATTCCGGCGGCGGTAAAACACCAGCGCGCCCGGGAATTGGAAGAAACCCAAAGCCGCGTGATTGATAAAATCAACAAGCGCCTGGTGGGTGCGGAAATGGAAGTAATTGCCGACGGAGCGGACTTCGGCCGCACCTACAAAGATGCGCCGGATATTGACGGCAAAGTGACGTTTACAAAACCTGTTCCCCCCGGTTGCATTTTTTACGGCCGCGTGGTAGCCGCCCAAGGCTACGAGCGGGAAATAGAGCCGCTGAAAATTATTAAAAAATAACCGTTGCTCAAGGTTTACCAAATAAAAACGCCCCGGCCCAAACCGGGGTATTTTTTATTCTTTTACCGCACCCGGGCGCAAACTTTTTCAGCACCGGGAACAAACTTTTTTCAGCGCGCCTATCCGCCGTTTTTCAGCACCGCCCCGGCACTTTTACAACGCGCCCGCACACTGTTTTCAGCAAGCATGCCCCCTTTATTAAACGCCGGATAAAAGCAGTAGGCGGGCCCCCAAAGGCCCGCCCTAAATCCGTTCAAACGCCCATATTTTTTTGCGCTACAAGTACGGTTGAATGGCTTTATGCACGCGCTCGGCCACCACCTCATACCCGGCGGCGTTGGGGTGGATAGGGTCCGCCTTGAACTTATTTTTTGTAAAAATACCGTCTAAAATACCGGGCACAAACACCGCGCCTTTTTCCGCCGCGATTTGTTTGTAAATTTTGGTATAGGGCCGCATACCTGCGTATCCGCCGGTATCCACCACCACCGCCACCGCGCCCGCCGCCTGCACATCGTCCACCATTTGGCGCACGGCCGCTTCGGTCTGTGTGATAGGCACGCCGCGCATAAAATCATTTCCGCCAAATTCTATTAGCACCATATACGGGCGCTGTTCCAGCACTTGGGCCAGGCGCGCCGGAGCCGCCGCGGCGGTATCCCCGGGCAAACCCATATTAATTACCGGGCGGCTGATTTTGCGCCCCAAAAGCGCCGGGTAAGATTTTTTCCGCCCGGCCCCGGTGCCCGCCGTTAAACTATCCCCAAACACCACCACCGGGCCAAACGCATTATGCACGTTTTTTATTTCCGGCGCGGACGGGCGGAGCCACCAAACAAGCACACCCAAAACCAATAAAATGATAATAATTTTTCTCATAAATTTATTATAAAAAATTTTTACCGTTATAGAACCGCTTGACTTTTTGCGCCTTTATTATAAAATAAAAGTATGAGCAAACCGACGACAAAAGAAATCCAAGCCGCATTATTGGACGCCGCGCAACAAGCGCGGGAGAATTCTTACTCGCCGTATTCCCATTTTAAGGTGGGGGCGGCCGTGTTCACGCGCCAAGGACATATCTTTACCGGCACGAACATTGAAAACGCTTCCTATGGCTTAACCGTGTGCGCGGAACGCAACGCCACGTTTGCCGCCGTAGGGGCAGGAGAAAAAGACATAGTGGCACTGGCCTTGGTCACCCAAAAACTGCCGGGGGCAAAGGTAAACTCCCCCTGTGGGGCTTGCCGCCAGGTATTAGCGGAATTTATGCCGCCCGACGCGCCGATTTATATGGCCGTATTGGACGGCAAAAAACGCACGGTTGTCACTAAAAAACTAAAGGATTTAATCCCATTAGCTTTTAATTTATCTTAACCGTAAAGGCGCGGCTTTACGGCGGCGCCTTTTTTTTGTCTGTTTGGGAAACACTGGGGGAACTATGCAACACACCACATACAAAGGCTTAAACGCTTTTTATTTGGAAACCGATGCTCTGCGCCTTACTTTCTTGCCGGATTACGCCTGCAAACTGGCTAGTTTGGTAAAAAAACAAACCGGGCGGGAATTTTTATTCCAAAGCCCTAAAGCCACGCTTACTTTGCCCCACTACGGGGCCGCGTTCAGCGCGTACGATTCCAGCGGCTTTGACGAGGTCATCCCCTCCATAGATGCCTGCCCGTACCCGGACGGCCAATACCAAAATGTGCCGGTGCCGGACCATGGCGAAGTGTGGGCGATGAAATGGAAATGGGAAGTTTCCCCCACCGGGCGGGAGCTGATGGCCTCCGTACGGAGCGAAAACTTCCCCTACACCTTTACCCGGCGCATTACGCTTAACCACAACGAAATTTCTTTTGATTATTCCGTCACCAATTTGGAAGAAGGCGGTTTTAAGTTTATTTGGACGCCGCACTGCCTGCTCAACTGTTCCCCGGCAACGCGGCTGTTAATCCCCCCCAATTTAACCCAGGTAATGACGGTGGAACACTCCACCCAACATTTAGGCCCGTGGGGCACCCTGCACACTTATCCACTGACGACGGACGTGCACGGCCAAAAGTTAGACCTTTCCGCCACCGAGCCCGCCAGCGCCAAAAATTGCGAAAAATTTTACTTTACGCAAAAAAACACCGCCGGGTGGTGCGGCATAGAACATACCGATAACGGCGACACCCTGCTCTATTCCTACAATGCGGATTTAGTGCCGTATCTGGGCGTATGGAAAACGCAAGGCGGCTACCGCGGGGATTACAACCTGGCACTGGAGCCCTGCACCGGCGCGTATGACGATTTATATGTAGCAAATAAAATTAAAAAAGCGGCGGTAATTGCTCCGCTCGGCCAGTATAACTGGCAATTCAAAATGACCGTAAAATAAGGGTATTCTTATGGAACAAATGAACCAAATTGCACTGCGCAATAAATTTAACGAAGTTTTCAAAAAAACCAAAATGTATTTCTTCGCCCCCGGGCGGGTAAACTTAATCGGCGAACATACCGACTACAACGGCGGGCACGTTTTCCCGTGTGCGCTGTCGTTCGGTACGCACGCCGTGCTGTGCAAGCGGGACGATAACACCGTGCGCCTGCACTCCTTAAACTTGCCCGAAAAAGGCATTATCACCGCGGAATTGGCGGACCTTAAAAACCTGCCGCAAAACGATTGGGCCAACTATCCGCTCGGAGTGTTGGACGTTTTCCAACGCCGCGGATATAATATTCCCCAAGGGTTTGAAATGCTGTTTTGGGGCAACATTCCGGCGGGGGCGGGGCTGTCGTCGTCGGCATCCATAGAGCTTGCCACCGCCGTAGCCTTAAACACGGCTTACGGCTTAAACATCCCGCAAATTGAACTGGTCAAAATGGCGCAAGAGGCCGAAAATAAATTTGTGGGAATGAACTGCGGCATTATGGACCAATTTGCCAGCGGTATGGGCAAAGAGGACAACGCCATTTTGCTGGATTGCAACACGCTGAAATATGAATATGTGCCGCTCAATTTGCGCGGGATTTCCATTGTCATTATCAACAGCAATAAAAAGCACTCCCTGGTCAACTCCGCCTATAACGAACGCCGCCAACAGTGCGAGCGCGCCCTCAAAGCCCTGCAACAAGAACTGCCCGTCAAGGCCCTGGGAGAGCTGACCATTCCCCAATTTGAAGCCCACAAACATTTAATCCAAGACCCGGTGGAACAAAAACGCGCCAAACACGCCGTGTACGAAAACCAACGCACGTTGCAGGCGGCCCAATGCTTGCGCGCGGGAGAATTGGAAAAATTCGGCCATTTAATGAATGAGTCCCACATTTCCCTGCGGGACGATTACGAAGTAAGCTGCCCGGAACTGGACTTGATTGCCCAAACCGCGTGGGAGCAACCCGGCGTTTTGGGGGCGCGCATTACCGGCGGCGGATTTGGCGGCAGTGCGGTGGCTTTGGTAAAAGATGAAAACATCAAAAACCTGATAGACACCGTCAGCGCCGTTTACACGCCCAAAACCGGCCTCAAGGCGGATTTTTATATTGCCAATATCGGCGGGCCGGCGCGGCAAATTGAAAAAATTTATTAAGAGGAAACTTCCCATGAAAAACATTTTAGTAATCGGCGGGGCGGGCTATATCGGCTCCCACACCGTAAAAAGACTGGCCGCACAAGGCTATAACCCGGTGGTGTTTGATAACCTTTCCAAAGGCCACCGCGAGGCCGTGCAAAATTACCCCTTTGAACTGGGGGATTTGGGCGACAAAGCCCGTTTGCGCGAGGTATTCCAAAAACACCACATAGATGCCGTTATGCACTTTGCCGCGTTTATAGAAGTGGGCGAAAGCGTAAAAGAGCCGTCCAAATACTACCACAACAACGTGGCTAAAGTATTAAACTTGTTAGATGCCATGGTGGAAAACCACATCCGCTATTTTGTGTTTTCTTCCACCGCCGCCACGTTTGGGGAGCCTATCAAACCCAAAATAGACGAATCGCACCCGCAAAACCCCATTAACCCGTACGGCAACACCAAGCTGATGGTGGAAAAAATGCTGGCGGATTTTGATACCGCCTACGGCCTGAAAGCCACCGCTCTACGCTACTTTAACGCCAGCGGTGCCGACGACAGCGGCGAAATTGGCGAGTCCCACACGCCGGAAACGCATTTAATCCCCATTGTGTTGCAAGCGGCGGCGGGCAAAAGGCCGTCTATCAAAATTTTCGGTACGGACTACCCCACGCCGGACGGCACCTGCGTTCGCGACTATGTGCATGTGAACGACTTGGCAGACGCCCACATTTTAGCCTTGCAAAAAATGTTTAAGGATAACACCAGCGAACGCTTCAACCTGGGCAGCGGCAGTGGCTTTAGCGTGGCGGAACTGGTTAAAGAGGCCAAGCAAATTACCGGGGTGGATTTTACGGTAGAAACCGCCCCCCGCCGCGCGGGTGACCCGGCCATTTTGGTAGCGGACAGTACCAAAGCCCAGCGCGTATTGGGGTGGAAACCCAAATACAACCTAACGCAAATCATCCAAACCGCGTGGAACTGGGAACAGCACCGCAAATACTAGGGGGCCTTATGAACATCAACCTGCTTATTGACCAATTAATTGCATACGCACTGGACCAAAAACTGTTGGCGCCGGCGGACGAAGTGTGGGCCGTCAACCAACTGTTGGATATTTTGCACCTGACGGAGTATACGCCGTCCGGCTTTAACGGCGCCACGCCCGAATATCCGTGCGAAATTCTAAAAAACATTTGTGATTGGGCCGTCCAACAAAAAGTAATCCCGCAAGATACCGTCACCCAGCGGGATTTATTGGACACTAAATTAATGGGTGTTTTTGCCCGCAAACCCAGCGAAGTGGAAAACGAATTTTTTGCCCTGTGGAGCCAAAACCCCAAAAAAGCCACGGACAAATTTTACCATGATGCCCGCGCGTTGGATTACATCCGCACCGCGCGCGTAGCCAAAAACAAACGGTGGAAGGCCCGCACGCCGTACGGCACGCTGGATATTACTATCAATATGTCTAAGCCGGAAAAAGACCCCAAGGATATTGCCGCCGCCTTAAAAGCCGCGCCGTCCGGCTACCCCAAGTGCCTGCTGTGTAAAGAAAACGAAGGCTACGCCGGGCGCATTAATCACCCGGCCCGCCAAACCCTGCGCCTGATTGGGTTGGATTTACTGCAAGACCACAACCCATGGTTTTTGCAGTATTCCCCTTATGAATACTACAACGAACATTGTATTTTCCTTTCCGGCAAGCACGAGCCTATGAAATTAACGCTAAACAGCTTCCGGCGTTTGCTAGCGTTTGTGGATGTTTTCCCCCATTATTTTATCGGCTCCAATGCGGATTTGCCCATTGTGGGCGGCTCCATTTTAACGCACGACCACTTCCAGGGCGGGCGCTACACGTTTGCTATGGAAAAAGCCCCGGTGGAACGCACGTTCAAAATAGCCAAATTCCCGCGCATTAAAGCCGGCGTTGTCAAATGGCCCATGAGCGTACTGCGCCTGAGCGGCCCTAAAAAAGATTTGGCCGAAGCCGCGGACTACCTCTTAAAAAAATGGCGCGCATACAGTGATGAAACCGCCCACATTTTGGCTAACACGCAAGGCACGCCCCACAACACCATTACCCCTATCGCCCGCCGCCGCGGCAAAGCGTTTGAGTTAGACCTTGTACTGCGCAACAACCGCACGACGGACGAATTTCCGTTAGGCATTTTCCACCCGCACGAGGACGTGCACCACATTAAAAAGGAAAATATCGGACTAATTGAAGTAATGGGCCTGGCCGTACTGCCCGCGCGGTTAAATAAAGAGTTAGCCGACCTGGGCGAACTGCTCATCAAGAAAAACTTGCCCGCCATAGAAAAAAGCGACTCCCTTAAAAAGCACGCCGCGTGGGCGCGGGAAATGTTAAATAAATATACGTTCACCCCCCAAAACACGGCGGAAATTTTGCAAAAAGAGGTGGGCAAAATTTTTGCGCGCGTGCTGGAGTACGCGGGCGTATTTAAGCGCACGCCGGACGGCCAAGCCGCGCTAAACAGGTTTATCCAAAAACTCTAAAGCGCCAAAGCCGCCCTTTACCTGCGTGCGGCCCTTATATGATAAAAAACACCCCGGGCAAATAAAACGCCCGGGGCGTTTAATGGGGTTGTTAAAATCAAAATCAGCGTATTTCATAACGGGCCCACTCATCCGAACGGGCCATTTTATTACCAAAACCTGAACAAAATTTTTCTCCCGCGCTATCTTTTACTGCATAGCAATACATAGTGGCAAAATCTCTGATAGAACGGTTGGTAAAACCTACAATCAGGCCATAGCCTTTGCCGTTACGGTCAAAAGTCATTTTAGATTCTGATTCCGCCTGGATAGAACAAGTAAAGCCTTTCGGGCAGGAGTATTGAATATCCAAAGCGTCCATATCGTTGGTGTAAGCCCCCGTAGCCAAAAAATGTACTTCTTCGGCATCCCGCACCGCTTTAGCCATGGTAATAGCGGAAACCATGCGGCTTTTTTCTACCGATTTTTCATACTGTGGCAAAGCCACCCCGGCCAAAATACCTACTATTAAAACAACTACTAACAGCTCTATTAGCGTAAATCCGGCGTTTTTATTCATTTCCGGTTCCCCTCCTCTTGCGTGTTATAAAAATCACTATATCAAAAAAAAAAAACAAAACAACCCCTATCAAAAAAAAGGCCCTAAAAAATTATAAATGCTTGACTTTTTGCCCCGCTATTTTATAGAACAAAATATAGAACAATAAAAAAGTAATAGGAGTTTTTATGAAAGCCCTGCACCCCACCCAAGCCAAATTGTTGGAAATCCTAAAAAACAACATCACCGACCCGCTAACTATGGAAGAATTGGCCGACCGCCTGAACGTGGGCAGCAAAAGCGTAATTTTCCACCACATTAAACAGTTGGAAAAAAAGGGCTTTCTCAAGCGCAACCCGGCCAACCCGCGGGATTATATGATTCTAAAAGACCCCGAACGCAACGTGGTGTACTTAAAAATGTACGGCATGGCCAAATGCGGCCCCGCCGGAACGATTTTGGACGGCACCCCCACCCGCGTGGTGCCGGTGGACCCCAACATGGTGTACTTTCCGGTAGGGAAAGGATTTATGGTAGAGGCCAAGGGCGATTCCATGGAGCATTTAATTTCCCCCAAGGATTGGCTGATTGTGGAAACCAACCACCTGCCCAAAAATAAAGATGTGGTGGTTTGCGTAAACAATGGCGAAGTGCTTGTAAAACGCTTTAATAATGACGGCAAAAATGTTATTTTACTATCCGAAAACCCCGCCTATGCTCCCATCGTGGCGGACCCGGCTACCTTTCATGTAGAAGGCATTGTGCGCAGTATCATTAAACGTAGCGTATAAGCGTTTTTACGACGAGGCCCGCCGGGCAAAAGCCGCGTTTGAAAAATTATTTTTTAACGCCCGGCACCGCAAAAATCATTCCCCAAAAAACAATTCTTTATTAAATTTTACGGAAAACTCTTCTCTTTTCCGCCGGAAAATGCTATGCTGAAAGTTCAAGCAGGTATATAACATGGAGGGAGTACTGATATGAGAATGATTGACCTGATTGCAAAAAAACGTGACGGGAAAACCCTAACGGCTGAAGAATTTGATTTTATCGCCCAAGGCGCAGCCAAAGGAACCGTGCCGGACTACCAACTGTCCGCTTTCTTAATGGCGTGCTTTTTGCGCCCGTTAAGTGATAAAGAAACCGCCCTTTTTACCAAAGCTATGGCGCACTCCGGCGGCCGGTTGGATTTTTCTGACGTGAAACTCCCCAAAACGGATAAACACTCCACGGGCGGCGTGGGCGACGGGATTTCCTTAGCGTTGGCCCCGCTGGTGGCGTGCGCGGGTGTAGCGGTGCCTATGATGTCCGGCCGCGGTTTAGGCCACACCGGCGGCACGTTGGATAAACTGGAATCTATGAAAAATTTTGAAGTGCGCGTGCCGGTTAAATCCATTCACCGCCAAATGCAAAAATTAGGCGTGTGTATGTTCGGCCAAACGCAAGACCTGGCCCCCGCCGATAAAAAACTCTACTCTTTGCGTGATGCGTCCTCTACCGTAGAAAGCCGCCCGTTAATTGTGGCCAGTATTCTTTCTAAAAAATATGCCGAGGGTGTGGACAGCCTGCTTATGGACGTTAAATACGGCTCCGGCGCGTTTATGAAAAAGCTGGAAGACAGCCGCAAACTGGCCCGCGCTTTGGTGGCTACCGCCAAACTGCTGGGGCTTAAATGCCGCGCGCTGATTACTTATATGGACCAGCCGCTCGGCCGCGCCATCGGCAACGGCAACGAAATGTTGCAAACCGTGCGTATTTTGAAAGGCGAAAAAGATTTAGCGCCCGATTTTTACGAACTGCTTTTGGAACAAGCCGCCAATATGCTGGTTATCAGCGGTAAACAAAAAGACATTAAAAAAGCCCGCAAAATTTTGGAAGAAAAAATCGCCAACGGAGAAGCGTTAGCCAAACTGCGCGAACTGGTTAAATGGCAAGGGGGCGACACGCAAGCCGTGGACAACCCGGAAAAATACTTCAAACCGGCCAAACTGACGGTGGACTTTAAGGCCCCGCAGGCGGGTTATGTGGCGCATATAGACGCCCTGCTTACCGGGCAAGCCAGCGTGCTTTTGGGCGCAGGCCGCAACCGCATGGAAGACGCCATTGATTACGGCGCCGGGCTGTGGCTGCACAAAAAATGCGGTGACGCCGTTAAAAAAGGCGATGTGGTAGCCACCCTGTACGCATCCGATAAAAAACGCTTGGAAGACGGTTTAGCCCTGTTTACCAAGGCCGTAAAATTCACTAAAACCAAACCCAAAGCATACAAAATTATTAAAGAAGTGATTAAATAGTAAAAAACGCCCCCGGCCCAGCCGGGGGTATTTTTTATATGAGCCCCACCTGCGGCGGCACCA
>OQVL01000283.1_pt1 | contig 24778 bp, 26 predicted proteins | sample 1691501 | NCBI WGS metagenome assembly OQVL01 (sample SAMN03418253, study PRJEB22391) | human gut metagenome | biome: human-gut; feature: organic feature; material: feces | host: Homo sapiens | place: Tanzania | collected 2013-01 | reverse complement strand
AGATATAGTAGATGTTCCCACTGAGCTGACTGAAAGAAGGTCGGGCGGTGGTAGTTCGGAAGCTGAGCGAGTGATGCCACGATGGTTCGTTGAGAGTGATGCCGAATGATGGAAACCACTGTTCGTAATGGCGCTCCAGGTTGTCGGGAGATTTCTCCGACAGATTGGTGTATCGGGAGGTGAGATGCTCGTATCGGATGCCTGCCCACCAGTTCCATTTGCCAACTCCACCCTGATATTGCAGGTAAGCAGCCGTCTTGGTATCGTGGTTTTTGTATTCTGTAGTTCCGAGCATATCGGCAGAACTTTCGGTTCTACCCTTGCCATCCATCAGGCTCCATTCGCCACCATAGTTGATGGAATGTTTGTCAGAGATGAGTTGCTTGACTTCGATTCTTCCACTATAGATATCGTAGTTGGAATTAGAGCGGTTGAGGGTTTCCTGCATCTCGCTACCTTCTTTCTCCGTGATAGGCTGTCTGTCAGAATCCTTGTTCCTTGCATAGTCCAGATAAATCTGTGATGAGAGATGTTTCGACCATTTAGCCAGATGGAAGAGATTGAAGTGGTGGCTGCGCTGGTGTCCCCATTGCTGGCTTTCCGTATCAAAATACTTCATTTCGCCATCCGCATCAGAAAGCTTCATTTCGCTATTTGTATCTTCTCCTGCTGGGTTAGGATAGCGATAGTACTGCTGCTGTTTCTCGCTTCTACCGCCATTCAGCCAAAGCCCTTCCCATTGTATTCCCACTTCGTGCTGCTTGCTGATTAACCAGTCGAAGTTGAGTTCCGTAGCGTTATAATTTGCCCTGTTCTTGCCATGTCGGTCAGCTCCGAAGAGATATTCGCCATCTTTGGCTCTTACGAGCGCTTCCTGTGGCTGATGCACATTGTATCGGTTGTCTGTATAACCGTAAAATCCTGTGAGCGAAATCTTCTTCGTTACCCAACCCAGGGTCAATTCCTCGTGGTTGGTGTTCACCTCGCTCAATTTATCATACACCTGCATCTTGCCGAATATACCCTCGTCTGTTCTTCTCGTCAGGATTCTCAGTACGGCTCCCGTCGTTGCATCATATTTTGCACCAGGAGTGGTAATGAGTTCTATTTCATCTATCTGCTTCACATCGAGATGAGAGAGTTCGGCAGAGGTCGCCTTCTTGTCGTTGAGATAGATGGTGGGTGCTCCCAGTCCGTTAACTTCCAGAGTTCCATCGGCGGTTTGTTTCATGCCGGGGATGTGCCTCAATACATCTTCCAGCGTCGGCTCCTTTGCCAAAGGTGTATTGCGGACACGGGTAACCAGGGTCTCGTTTCTCATTTTGTACATCGGGCGATGACCTGTTACGGTTACGGCTTGAATCTCGGCTTCCTTATCAGCTTTTGTCTCAGCCTCCTTATCAGCATAGATCTCAGTCTCCTTATCAGCTTTGATCGAATCTTTTTCCGTCTGTACCGAGTCTGCGGAAACTCCAGATGTCGGGAATTTCTCGTTTTGTGCAGTTGCACAGGTGGCGGTGGCTAGCATCGCGCATAAAACTGTTTCTTTCTTCATTTTCTTTCTTATTTTTTGTTTTCGTCTGCAAAGGAACAGCTTTTCGGGCTCAAAATCGCAAATAATCATTACTGAAACATTACGCTGGCAAAATAATCTTGCTTCACCTTATTATATATAGTGAAATCTTCGTACCTTTGCATCGACAAAAGAAAAAATGATATGAATAGAAGAATCAAACAAGTCTGGCTGCTCGCCATCCTTTCCTCTTTCCTGCTGATAGGCTTGCAGACCTATTGGCTCTACAATAGCGTGACCTATTCGATGGGAGAGATGGGGAAGAAAAATGCCGAAAAGGCGGAACAGGCAATAGTCACTTATCTGACAGATCTCGGTGCGGCGGTAAAAGAAAAATCACATATCGGTTATGTCGTTACGGCATATTTTTCAGACTTCGAGCGTCCCTGTACTACGATTTGCTCTCCGCTGGATACGGATACAATCATAGATGGAGTGGTGTATCGCAAGCCGGGATTCGGCAACGTAATGGAGAAGAGAGATACTTTCGATTTGCGTGAGACGGATTCCAATAATTCTTTTGATTGCCTGAATACTTACATCACTTACCAGCTTACTCGCTTTGACAAGGCGCATTTTGATCGTTTCATCAGTAGGAAACTGGGCAATGATATCATCGGGGCAGAGATGAAGACGGGAAAGCATCGTCTGTGGCAGACAAGAATCGTAGAGCCTCCTACCTTGTTTCATCACGAAATGTTGGTAGAAGTGCCTTTCAATCCTATCCAGTATCAGTCGATGCAGATGAGGATGCAGGTGCCGATGCTGCCCATCCTGAAGGGGATGATTTGGCAGATGATAGGAAGTCTGCTGGTTACCATCTTGCTTCTCCTGAGTATAGCTTATCTCATCAAGGTGATGCTCCTGCAGAAGAAGGTGGATAAGATGCGAAGCGACTTCGTGCATACGATGATTCACGAGCTGAAGCGCCCCGTGCAGACGCTGAAGATGTGTGTATCTGTATTCTCTGCTCAAAAGATAAATACAGAAAAGACAGATTCTCAAAAGACAGATGAGAAGGATGAGAATGCTCTCATTATGGAGACGGTAAGAGAGGAGAGCGATAACCTGACCGCTTATCTCTCCAAACTCAGGGAAGTAATTCGGGCTGAGGAACATATCCCGCTCCTGATAACTTCTTTCGATACCCATGCCGCCTTGCAGAATCTGGTGGCAGTTTATCGAAAGAATAAGCAGAAGGAGGTGAATGTTTCGTTCGATTACCAGCGCACTTCCGATAGGATGATGGGAGATAGAGACCTGCTTCTGAATGTGGTCAGCAATCTGATGGAGAACTCGGTGAAGTATTCCGGCGATATCGTCAATATCCATGTTGCCTGCCGAGATACCGAGAAGGAGGAAGTCATGATTTCTGTATCAGATAATGGCATCGGCATTTCGCCCGATGAGCAGCAGAGAGTCTGGACGAAGTTCTATCGCAGCAATGCTTACCCGGATATGATGCAGCCGGGCATCGGCTTGGGTTTGAGTTTTGTGGATATGATTGTGAAGGCCCATGGGGGCAGAAAAATGATGCAGAGCGAAGTGGGCAAGGGAACCAGAATTTCAATCGTCATCCCGCAGCACTCCTGATGCATCCGGTTTAACGCTATAAACAACAGAAAAAATGATCAAGATATTATTTGCAGACGATGACTTGAAGTATTCCATGTTGCTGAAGAGTTTCCTTCAGCAGCATGGATGCGACGTGACTTATGCCGGCAATGGCAAGAAGGCATGGGAGCAGTTTCCGGAGGTGAAGCCCGACCTGGTTTTGCTCGACATCAATATGCCTGAGATGGATGGCTATGAGGTGGCTGAGCGCATCAGAGCCATCGACCCGAAGGTGCTTATCTTCTTTCTCACCGACCGTACGGAGAAGAACGATCGACTGAAAGGTTTCTCCCTGAAGGCAAACGATTATCTTGCTAAACCCTTCTATCCGGAAGAGTTGCTGGCAAGAATAGAGGAGCGGTTCTCCATGAATGAGAGTGAGACGATAGAAGAGGAGGTGTATCATTTCGGAGAAACCACCTTCTGTTATAACAACAATGAGCTTCGCACCCGTTCCTCTCGTGTGCTCATCACCAGCCGACAAGCCGATATCCTCCGTCTGCTGGCGAAGAATATCGGCAATGTAGTAAGCAAGGAGATGATACAGGAGGCGGTGTGGGGTACCGTAAGCTATGCCAACTCCCTGGCTGTGAATGTGCAGATGACGTATCTCCGCCATGCTCTTCAGCATGATGCGACCGTTAAGATTGAGTCGCTGAAGAAAAAGGGATACGTTTTGTCTGTTATTTCTCCAGAGTAACGATGATGTAGCTTCTGCCATCCTCTTTCAGACCTCCTGCCTGAATGGCTTTGCTGCCCTCTTTCAAAACATCGATGGCTTTGATCTTGCTGGGAGAAATCTTGTTGAATTCCTCTTCAGTCAGTTCCTGCTCTCTGCCCTTGATCAGATAGTGAGGGGCTGGCTTGGCGGCAGGAGGTGTGGTAGTGGTGATGGCATGAACCTCTATCACATCGCTTTTGGGTGCCGGCAAGACGGTGGTGTTTATGCGGTAATTCTTGATGGTTTTACCGATGAGTTCCTTGCCTGTGAAGTTTGGGATGCGCTTGCCGTCGATGGTGTAGATACGCAGGGTATCTGCCTTGGATGCCATACTGCTGGTTATGCCCAGCAGGGCAAATGCAATGGTGAAAATATACTTTTTCATAAGCGTAGAGAGTTTTATAAATCGTTTAACTGTGCTAGTGGAAGTAGTTGATAACTACCATCTTGCGTTTCTGTTATGTTGATGGTGTAATGCTGCATGTTGCCTTCGTTGTCCAGGGTTGAGATAACGATGTTATCGCCTTGGCGGTTGATGGTCAGCTGCTCGGCAGAAGGCAGGGCGGCAGAGGCTACTTCATAAATCTGATTGAAATCTTCATGAATGCTTCTTTCTGTTTCAGAAGAGGTCTCTTCTGTATTTTCTGCAGTCTTCTCTGTATGGTTCTCGCTTCTTTCTGCGAAATTCTTTCTTTTGGCAAGGGCCATCTTGCTTGACTTCATTTCCTGTGGAGTCACGATATCCTGGGTTGCAGCCAGGAAGAGGGAGTCGGCACGTTCCATCTTTTCGTATGCATTCAGGTTCCCGTCTTCATCCTCGGAAGATGGCTGCGAGCGAACCACCTGCTCTGTAGGAACCAGGTTGGTGAAACCAGGTTGTTGTTCGGAAGAGGATGAGAAATAATCCTTGATAGGGAAGAGCAGGAAGATGAGGCCTGCCAGCATCGCCGTAGCGAGAAGTATCGCAGAGAGGCGTACCCATCTTGTTTCGTGCTTCTTAGAAGTTGCAAGGGACATCTCTTTCATTTGCGGCGGTCCATCAGCTTCTTCTTTTCTGTCCAGTTCTTTCATCTCTTCTTTTCCGTCCAATTCTTCCATCATTTCCTCTTCCGTCAGAAGAATATTTGGAGTATAGTTCTCCATTCCCAGCATCAGGTTTCTGATGTCGAGATCCTCATCCGTTAAATCCTTATTCTTGCAATGGCGATAGAAATCAGTCAATGCCTGTTCTTCCTCCACGCTGGTATCAGCATCGAGGTAGCGCTCTATCAGCTCGTGGCGATAGGTTATATCTTCTAGTTTCTTCATTTCTTTCCTTTTTAGAGTTCCTTTTTTAGAATTCGTTTTTCTTCATTTCCTGCCTTTTATGACTTCATCATTTTCAGCAATGATCTTCTTGCTGCAGAAATCATCGTCTTGGTGCTCGTCTTGTTGGCTCCGCAGATTTCAGCAATCTCATCGAGGCTCTTTCCCTCGCTTCTCAATAGCAGCATTCTTCTCTGCGTATCCGGAAGCCGGTCCATCGCCCTGTTGAGTCGCCTTTGCGTATCCTCGCCTATGATGGCCTGGTCGGTACGCTCGGCTGCCGTACAGATTTCTGCAGGATGCTTCATCTGTTCCAGCGATGCCGTCTGGGTTTTGTTGCGTCTCAGATGGTCGATGCAGAGATTCCTGGCTATCGTCATACCTAAGGCCTCGATGCTCTGGTATTCCGAGAGCTTGTCGCGCATCTTCCAGAGCTTCACCAGGGTTTCCTGTACGATGTCGTCGGCTTCTTCGGCAAGGGTTCCTGCCGAGAGATAGCGTTGACAATGTGCCGTCAATCTGGGGCGCATTTCCTGGGCGATATGTTCAAATTCTGTTTCTTCCATTTGTTTCTTTTTATGTGTATGACGCAAGAAGAGGTGGAAGGTAAACAAAAAAATGCTACCTTCGCACATTTCTGTGCAAAGATAGCATAAAAACTTGAGATATAGACATATCTTTTATTTTATTTGTGGATGAAGAGGTTTATTCTTCAGTTTTTGCCATCATCTTCTCGTAGAGTCCATCCACGATGGAGTCGGCGAGCGAGATGTTGGGCACCATGATGTTTTCGCACTTCAGATATTCGCATGCCTTGAGGAAAATCTCAGCGGCAGGAATGATGACATCGGCACGGTCTTCTTTCAGAGAGAAAGAAATCTCTCGCTCCTCGATGCTCAGGGGCTGCATCATCGAGTAGAGGCGCTTCAGCTCGGCAAGCGTCAGGTTCTTGGCGTCCTGCTTGCTGTGGCGTGCCAGCTTGTTCAGCTTGTTGATGTTACCACCCGAACCGATGATCCTGATGTCGCCGTATTGCTCGGCATATCTCGTCAGGTTCTCCTTGAAGAGTTTTTCGGTTTCGGCAGTCACCTTGCCGCTCAGCATTCTCAGGGTACCCATGTTGTAGGAATAGCTCTCGGCTAGAACGCCGTCGTGAATGATGCTCACCTCAGTGGAACCACCGCCCACATCAATGTAGGCAAAGCTGCCCTCGTTGGAGTCTGTTTTCTCTACCAGGTTGTTGTAGAGGAGTTGTGCCTCCTCCTGACCCTTGATGATTACGGTTATGATGAAGTGTTTGCAAGACAGGTACAGGGAATGGGACAGAGCGGAGATGCATTTATCGGAATTTCAACCAGTGGCAATTCCCAGAATATTGTGCAGGCAATCGGCGAGGCAAGAAAAAAGGGAATGAAGGTCATCTGCTTCCTTGGAAAAGATGGTGGAAAGATAAAAGAGTGAATTTGAAGTTTGTTGCGGAAATGAGCAAAGCCGGAAAAAATGATTAACAGGTGTTGATAATTATATATTAAAGTGATATAATAACCAATGTTCCAAAATGATATATTCAACAGAAACAAAATTTCAAATAAAGAGGATATTCGTAAATGGATAATAAAAATTGTTTATCAGCCATAAAATCAAAATACAGAAATCTGACAAAAAAGGAACGGCAGCTTGCAGATTATATGCTTGAAAATTTTGAAGCCGTAGTGCCTATGTCAACCGCCGAGCTGGCACGCAATGCGGGAGCGGTACTATATTTTGCTGATACGGGCGATAGGGTTTGTCGGTCGGTTTGTATATCCGGCTTTGTATAAGCTTTGCCGCAATAATGAAAACACCGTTTCGCTGATAGGTTTTCTGTATGTATAACAGAATCAATTTTTCTGAGCTTTGGACTCGGAATGATTTTTTCAGTGCTTATGCTGAGCATGATATACATGGCTGTTTCGATTATTAATACCTCCATGCTGAGTATTATCCGCTTTCCTGCAGCAAAACCGGTAACACCGCTTCTGTCAGCGGTATAGTCGATTTTTTCAACATGCCTCGGCGCAGGCAAATCGAGTGCGGTATACGGTACTGGGGGATAATGTGTTCGGGGTCTACAGTGTGGGGAATATTAAAAACGCCCAACGCTATGACATAGATTACGTTGCCTGGGCACCGATTTCGTCTGATATTGACAGTATTACGTCATTGATAGAATTTGTCCTGATGTCACCCGAAGGGCCGGTTATCGATTTAATCAATAGCGCACCTGTTTACCAGAAAAAAATGCACCAGCGCGAGGTTGCACGTAACCGCCTGGCCGAAATAATGATTCCGCGGATTGTTGATTTTTCGCGCGATATTTTAGATTCGGTAACTGCGGTGCCGGTCGTATTTTCGCCACGTGATGTAAATGAATATATTTCGGCATTTTGTTCAAATATGTCAAAACTGGATACAGAAAAGCTGGGCGATGTATGGTGCGCATCAAATGCGTCGCATACCGAATATAACCAATCATTACTGGCACAAATAAATCATTATAATCGTCGCGTGACGGCGTATTATTTGCTGTTCTTGCGCGTGTTCACGCGGATTGCATATCGGCATCATGGTGCGCTGTGTCTGGGGCGTCGCACGCCGTTTATATCATGGCAGGAACGCGACAATATTGTGCGGTATCGGTTGTTCGGTGTGGTGCCCCTGATGCGTATCAAGAAACGCCACAACCGCAAATGCTATGACCTGTTTGGATTCCTGCGCATCGCCCGGGTTAAATGTTTGTGAGTATTTCCTTGATTCTACGCCGGGTGCGACGGCGCAAACGGCGTAATGGAATTGCGCGTGCCAGGCACAGTTTGGTTTCCCAAATCAGCCGTTGGCGGGCGCGATATTTTTCAAATGAAATTGCGTTTGGTGATTCTAGAAATCGCCGAAAATGTTTTGTAAATTGCATATATTCATCATGTGACAATCGTTTTTCAATGTTTGCGCTGAAATAATTGTGCAGCACTGTAAACAGTTGTTGGCGTTGTTCCATGGTAAATTGCATTTTGCAGTATCTAAATTCAAAAGGTTCATGTTCTATAAATTTTCCCAGATGCAGCGCATGTGTATCAAACAGTGAATTTTTTGTATAAAACACGTCCAAAATATTTAACCATTGCGGAATCTGGGCAAGTATTTTGTCAGTTTGTTTTTTGCTTTGTGTGTGATTTTGGTTTTCGTGTTGCCGGTAATAATAGTGTGGGCGGCCATCAAAAGATATCTTTCCCGCAACAGCCAACAGCATATTTGAAAACAGGCCATCTTCGCATGGTTGTATTCCGGCGGGGAATAAAATATCTGTGTGCGCCTTGGTCAAATTATGGTTGAAAAACAGTGCCATAATCGGTAATGCCGGTGGCAATGGCATACGTGAACGAAAATATTCGCCCAGAACAACGACGTCGCTGTTGTTTTTTGTGGCCGTTTCATATGCGTGTTGTAAAAATAATTCGTCTATGGTGTCATCGGAATCCATAAAAAAGATATAACTGCCATTGGCAATTTTTAAACCATTGTTTCTGGCAACCGAAACACCGGCATTTGGTTGGTCTATATATTTTATGCGCTTATCTGTACGTGCGTATTCGCGGCAAATTTTGTCACATTTATCTGGGGAACCATCGTTGACCAAAATAATTTCTATATCACTCAGCGTTTGGCGACGCAGGCTTTCAATGCATTCTGGCAAATACTTTTCTACGTTATAAATTGGAACAATAACAGATACTTTTGGCATTGACGCTATTCCTTTGTGTTTTCGGCAAAATAGCCACGTAATGTCAGGGCATATTTGTTGAATAATTTTTTATAAAGATTCCAATTCCCTTCCCATTTACTGGTTTCCCATTCACCATAAAATGTATCACAGTCAAATTCTGTGTGTATAATACCATCACCGTGGAATACTGGGGTTATGGTCTGTTTTTCTGTATTGGCTGTAATCCATAACAAAGTAATTTTTGTGCAAGGATAGCGTTTTTTTAATACCGCTATCAATTTTCTGATATCATCTGGCCGGACAGAATCGTTACGATATACAAACAGAACTGTTTTTGCGTTGCTGACGTGGCGGTCAAATCTGGCAAAGCGACGTATATATTTTTCATACACAGATTGATAATCTTCATCGATTGTATCACATTCGAAATCATGCAAATGCCAATAGCCGGTATGGTTGTTCTTTACAACCAGATTTACAGGGCGTCGTTCAACTGGTTCCATGTCCTGTCTGTCCAGAAAATGTGCAAAGTCATTATTCAGCAGGGTTATCAATGCATCAAGACTGCCATTTAACAACCAGTCAAATGGATATGATTTAAACTGTAAATTGTTTTGTCGCATTTGAAATGATATCTGGCATCGGTCGCCAATCGGGACAATTAAATCAAATTTTTTACGTCCGGGCATAACACTGCGCAGAAATTTTGATGCCTTGTCCCGCTGTTTTTTCCAATGATTGTTCAGCGCAGACCGTGTGCGCTGGCGTAATGATTTCACAGGAATAAACATGCAAATGAAACGAATAATGAATTTCATTTGTTTAACATCCCTTTTAAATTTTCAATACTTTCGGTGGTGATTGCGTTGGCGGTGTTGGTCAGTGCAGTTTGCATTTGACTATATTTGTCGGGCGCAATATCAATTGCGTGCGCCATTGCATCGCCCAGCGTGCCGTCATAAACAATCGCATTTGTTTCATCAAAACGATAGAATTCGGCAAACTTTTTATGGACAACTGGAACCTTGGCAAAACTATAGATCAATTGCGCCGAACCGGTAACGCCCGTTGTGATATACCGGTCGTGGGCGGGATTTTCTGGATCCAACAGTGTCAAAAAGAAATCTGCATTTTCAATTTGGTCAAACATACGCGGGAAATCCAAGCGGCCCATAATCTGGATATGTGGGTGCAATTCGGCCGGTATGTCGGACATTTTGCCGCGCCCAATAACCGTAACCATAAAATCGCGGTGCTGGCGAACCAGTTGTTGCATCGCATCAATCAACATGGCAAAGTTTTTGCGCTGGGGTTCTATGCCACCGACAACGATAAAGTGGGTTGGATTGTGTTTTGGTAATTTTTTAACGGGGCCAAACATGTGTGGATTGATAAATATGCCCCGGTCAAATTTCCCCAGTGTTATCAGACGGCCTGAGTTTAACATATCTGCCTCGCCAAATTCTGTCACATCGCCCAGGTCATGTTCAATCACATGCATTCGTGGTAATTGTCGTGTAAAAAATTGCAGGCTGGACGTATATCCGCCGGCCGGTTTTTGTGCCCAGTAACATGCACTGGTCATCAGGAAAACTGCACGATATTTATCGCATTTGGGATTGTCAAAGAATAAGTTTAACCCCCGCATACCAATCTTGAAAACGCGCGTGTTGCGCATATCTTGGCGACAAAATGGGCGTTCTGACAGTGGACACTCGTTCATCAAAATGTCAACGTTCATACCCAATTTCTGAAACAGGGGCAGGATACCACCTGCAACTTCGCCATGGGTGTTGTTGGGTTCTATCAGCAATACCGTGTTTGGACGAACGCGTGACGCTATAAATCGTAAATACGATATGAATTCAAAGTTCGTAATAAAACTGCGCACATTTCGGCGTGCCTGGGGTTGCCATATAAACAGGCATATAAATTTTGTGAATATTTTTTTCGCTTTCTTCATGAACGGTGCCTTTTGATTATAAATGGAATTCCAAACAGATGGTATGTCGTGCGCGTGGGTGTATATTTTATTTTGAATACAGAAATCGGCCCGATTGCATATTCGGTTTTATACTCGTCACAAATGTGACGAATAAATGAACGTTGCATTATTCGCGGTATGTGCATTTTTGATTCCATAATTAAACGGATTGCGCGGTCGGTCCAGAAATCAGCACTGGGGTGCGTGTATTTATCACGGGCAAAGTCACGCGCCATCATTGCCGCCATATCGGCTGCGTTTTTATTCGGAGCGCGTGCTAGTGCCAGTTTGAAATATGGGATAAATACCGTCTGCCAGTATTCATCATATTTTCCATCTAACATGTTATGCTGGGCCAAATATTCATAAAACGCCATTGCGATTTTCAGACAATCTGTGCTGTATCCGCCAGTTTGATTAAAGGTCTTGTTCATAATAGAACCGGCGTTACGGCGATAATTATACAGGCGCGTCGGCACATACGTTATCGTTTTCGCGTGGCACATGTATGCCCGGAAAAAGAAATCGTCCTCGTAATGCAGGTTTGGCGGAAATGTTATCTGGTTTTCTGTGATAATGTCGCGTCGAAAAATTTTGTTCCACAGACTGACACTAGATGAATTTACGATTTCGGGTGATACCAGTCGCGTTTCAGCACGCGGAATAAAAAACGCTTGGGCATCAGATTGGCGACAGTGGACATCAGCCTCGTATATCGTGTTCACGCCACATACTGCAATGTCGGCACCAGTGGATGTGATTGCGTTATACATCATTTCGCACATTTGGGGTTCATACCAATCATCGGAATCACACCACATTACGTATGGTGCGATTGCCGCGCCCAGACCGGCATTACGCGTTTGTGCAATGCCACTGTTTTTTGTATTCTGGATAATTTTTATTCGTTTATCCCCACGGGCAATTTCGCGCAGTATATCCATCGATGCGTCATTACCACGGTCATCAATACAGATTATTTCAATGTCACGAAATGTTTGGGCTTGTAATGCGTGAATACATTTTGCAATATATTTTTCAACATTGTACACAGGCACAATTATCGAGATTTTTGGCATTTTTCCCCCCGGCTTGATGCAACGTCGTTCAGTAATTCTACAATTTCTGCGGATATTTTTGCGGTTGCAAATCGTTCCAGACCGCGGGTTGCATTTTTGCGCATTTTTTCAATGTCTGGGCCGCCACGATATACTGTTCGCATTGCATCGGCCAATTGGTCAGAATTGCCCGGGGCAAATAGTATTCCCGCGCGTCCATGCATCAAAATTTCGGCTGGCCCATTTTTACAGTCAGACGAAATACATATCGCGCCCAATGCCGCACTTTCCAACAATACCATACCCAGGCCTTCGTTATGGCTGGATAATATGTTTGCCATGGCGTGTGCCATATATCCAAATGGTGTTGGAATTGCACCCATGAATTCAATCTGGGCCATGCATTTGGTTGTTGCAACCTGGGCGCGTAATTTCTGTTCTGTGCTGCCGGTTCCAATAATCAACAGTTTTACGTCTGTTGCCCCGCTGTGCGATACAAATTTATCAAATGCGCTGATTACCGTCTGGATATCCTTGTCCGGTGTCAGGCGCGATACACAGCAGAAGTATTTTCCGGGATATGCAGGGCGGCTTGCGGCGATTGCGCGAATGCCCGCCACATTCACCGGATTATAAATCCGCACAATTTTATCCGCATACTGGGGGTATTGTTGTTTAAAGTCTGAAACAAAACTGTCGGTCAGGCACACCACGCGGTCATATATGTCCATATATTGTGCCAGGTGTGCGTATTCAAAATAGTTTATCGATCCATGAATCCAAGCAATCTTTGGCTGACAGCAATTGCGTAATTGCCGCGCGAATTCGCAATTTTTATAGTCTATTAATATGTCCTGACAGGCAAAAATTCCACGCCGCATGGCCAGATGATTTTTAAATCTCTTGTATATGCCATATGCAATTCGGCGAATGTTTTCCAGTGGAAATCCGTGTGTATATTTACGCAGATGTTCAAACCAATCGGCCAACGGGTGCAGTGTATATAATTTTACCTGGGGGTGTTGTTTAAACCAATCAATAAAGTACTGTTCACGTAATTTTTGTCGCATAATGACTGATATTTCAATATCCTCATGCGCCAAAATTTCGGCCATGGTCTGGAGAAAAACGGTTTCAACCCCGCCAATAATCATATCAGAAATACAAAATGCAACTTTTATGCGCGACATCTCTGTTTCCCCGCGGTTGCAAGGGAAACGCGCAGCGTGCACCAATGAAAATGCACATGGGCAAATGTGTAATTGCCCGAAATACATAAAGCCATAAAATTTCCCTTTGCGTTTGAAGACAAAGTTGCCGCCGGTTACCCGTGACAATATTCACAGCATACCATATAACGTCTAAATTGCAACTTAAATAAAAATAATTGATAAAGTATATATTCTTTGATAATCTTCCTGTTATAGATTGATATAAAAGGATGTATTTATGGCTATCAAAGTGCGCGATTACGAGGTGCGCCTAGCGCGCAACAAAGAAGAAAGAAAACAAGTGCGCCAGTTGCGTTACGCCGCATTTGTTGAAGAAGAAGGCGCAACCGCGACCGAAGAACAAAAAAACCTGCGCGAAGAATATGATTCTTATGATCGCTTTGCTGATTATATGTGTGTATTTCACAATGGGCGCGTGGTTGGAACATATCGTATTATTGACCGCGCAGCGGCCGAAAAGATGGGCGGTTTTTATACCGAAAATGAATTTAATATTACAAAAATTAAAAAGGTAAACGGAAACATTGCTGAAATGTCACGTGCGTGTGTTGACCGCGAATATCGTGAAAATGCGCTGGTTATGCGTATGCTGTGGGCGGGATTGTCGGAATATATTCTGCGTCGCAAGATTTTGGTTTTGTTTGGCGTCGCGTCATGGGCGGGCGATAAACCAGCCCAATCGGCCCAGGCGATTTCGTATTTGTATTATAACCACTTGTCGCCATTGCGCCTGCGCGCGACAGTGTTGCCGGAAAAGTTTGCCGATGGCGTCAATCCGAAATTGGCCCAGATGAACATTTTGCCACGCGCCTTTGTGGACGAGGCTGATGCCCGTGCGCAAATGACACCGTTGGTCAAGGGATACTTGCGGTTGGGGGCGACGTTTGGTCGTGGCGTGTTTATTGACAAGCCGTTCCACTCTTATGACGTTTTCGTAATGCTGGAAACGCGCAATATTGACCGTGTTTATCAGAAACATTTCTTGGGTCGCGAAGATGCCCTGGCTGGGTTCAAGGTCAAAGATGGTGCCATGAAAACCCTGGGCAAGATTATACTGTCACCCGTGACAGGCCCATTCAAGGTTCTGGGGGCGTTTGTCGAATTTTTGTTGCGCGAAGATGCGGCTGACGCCGAATATATCGAAGATTCAAGGGACGATGAAAATGCCGACTAGTAATATGCGTCGCGTGCGTCGGCCGAATATTTTCCAGGTGCTGTTTGGAACGCTGAAATTCATCGCGTTCTGGGTTGGGGTTGTGATTCAGGTGCCGATTATATTTTTATTGCCGCGTGGACGTGCGTCGGTCTGGTTTATGCGCGTGTTTATGCGTATCCTGTTGTTCTTGGCGGGAATACGCGTGACGGTTCACGGCAAATTGTCGTCACATCGACCGCTGTTGGTAGTGTGTAACCACATGTCGCTGTTTGAAATTGCGACTTTCCCGGTCGCGTTCGGTGGCAGTTTTGTTGCCAAGGCCGATGTTCGCAATTGGCCACTGGTCGGATGGATTTCAGAAAAGTTTGGCGTGGTTTTTGTTGACCGCCGTCCGTCACACGCATTAGAGGCATTGACGGTTGTCCAAGAACGCGTAAAAACGGTGAAATATCCGATGTTCTTGTTCCCCGAGGGCACGACAACAAACGGCGCGTATGTAAAACCGTTTAAAAGCACGCTGTTCAATTTTGTTGAAAATTCTGATGTTGCGGTGCAGCCGATGGCGGTGCATTATCGTTTCCGTGACGGCACACCGATTTCTGACGCAGACCTGGCAAATCATTATGCATATTTTGATAATAAAAAGATTGATATGGGCCCACGTGCCGCACGTGAACGCAGTGCATTTATGCAGGTGTTTCATGTAATGATTTTGGGCGGATTCCGCGTTGAAATTACGGTTATGCCACCACCGCCCCTGGCGGGTCAGGACAGAAAGCAGATTGCGGAAACACTGCATCAAATGGTATCCGATAAATATATGGAATTAAAAGACAAGAAGACAGAAAAATGAAAATTGAAAATTTATGTGTAAAACGTTTGTATGGTGATGTCGCGGGCGCAACAACCCCGGGACACAAAATGGCGGTCAAGGCCGGCTATATATACCAAACGTTCCAGGGCGGATACACACTGTCCCCATTGGGCTGGCGCGTTGTTCGCAATATTGAAAACATTATCCGTGATGAAATGAACGCCACCGATGGCCAGGAAATCCTGATGCCGGTGGTCAGTGGTGCGGAAATTTGGAAACAATCCGGACGTTATGATACGGTTGACGTTTTGGCGAAATTCAAGGGCCGTGGCGGTGCCGATTATGTGCTGAACCCAACACACGAAGAAGTGGTTGTGGATTTTGTTAAATCGGTTCTGACGACATATCGCCAATTGCCATTTATGGTGTACCAGATTCAGACAAAGTTTCGTGATGAATTGCGCGTGCGTGCGGGGCTGATTCGAACCCGTGAATTTATCATGAAGGACGCGTATTCGTTCCACGAAACCCAGGCGGATTTAGAAACATACTATGCCCGTCAATTGGCGGCGTACAAACGCATTTTTGCGCGTTGCGGCCTGCGTAACGTTGTGGATGTGCTGTCATCAACCGGCGACATGGGTGGCAATATCGCGCATGAATTCCAACTGATAAATGAAATGGGCGAAGATACCATTTACATGTGCGATTGCGGATTCCGCGCGAACAAGGAAATGGTTGATGAAAACAATGAAAATTGCCCACACTGTGGCAAAATAATGCACAAGGTTCGCGGGGTAGAGGTTGGCAATATTTTCCAGTTGGGGACAAAATATTCGGCATCTATGAACCTGACATACACGGCGGCCGATGGCACGGAAAAGCACCCGATTATGGGTTGCTATGGTATTGGGGTTGGACGCACCCTGGCGGCGATTTTGGAAGAAAGCGCAGATGAATACGGACCACGTTGGAACATGGCCACTGCCCCGTTCGCAGTAGAGGTTATCGCACTGCCGGACAAAGATGGTCGCACAGTGCCACTGGCAGAAAAAATCTATAATGATTTACGCGCCGCGGGTATTGACACACTGTTAGATACGCGTGATGCGCGCGCGGGTGAAAAGTTTGCCGACGCCGACCTGGTTGCGGCACCAATTCGCCTGATTGTGTCACAAAAGAACTTGGCTAATAACGCCATAGAGGTTAAATATCGTGTGAACGATATGGATACGTCATCTATGCCGGGGACATTTGGTGTTGATACATATATCGCGGATGTGCAGTGCGCAATCCAGAAATTATCTGGCAAATAACGTAACTGGAAAAGGTCAGGATAAAAATTCCCTGGGGTTTCCCCGGGGAATTTTTTTGACTAAAATTTAACTTGCAAAAATGGATATGAAACTATACCCTGAGATATGAATCTTATGGGAATAAGGTTCGGGATCGTCAAAAATCCTATATATGTCGCAGTGCAAGAAAATGTTGCACCGTATCCGCACAATATGCGGCGCGTTTGCGCCATTTATTGTGGTTTGACCCCGTCATTTGGTCGGGGGGCCACCGGCGTATACAACAGGGGTAACCCAAAGGCCGGCGGGGTCATTTCGACATGATGATTTTTGAACCTCCCGACCACCAATGATTTTGGTGGTTTTCTTTTTCCCTTAATTTTCAGCAACGAACATGGGTGGATGCGGATTCTCGCAAGAAATCCGGAACTGCGGAAAACATAAATCTGTCGGTTGTTTGAACTCCACCCACACAAGGAAAAAGGTAAACCGCATGCCCAAAGTATCAATTGTTCTGCCGTGTTATAATGGTCAGCGTTTTTTGCATCAAAGTCTGGATTCTATTCTGAGACAGTCTTTCACGGATTGGGAACTTATAATTGTCAATGACAATTCTACGGATAACACACCGCAAATTGCGGAGGAATACGCAAGGCGTGATGGCCGGATTCGTGTAATTCATAATCGCAAAAACAAGAAATTACCGGGTGCATTAAATGTAGGTTTTGCCGATGCACGGGGCGAATATTTTACGTGGACCAGTGACGATAATATTGCAAAACCAAATTGGTTATCGGTTATGGTGAACTATTTAGATTGTCATCCGAACATCGATATGGTCAGTGCGAACATGGACACGATAGATGAAAGTGGTGTTGTGTTGGATACGTTTCGTAATACAAGAAATTATAATTCCAACGAATTAGCGCATAAATGTAATATAGGGGCGGCATTTATGTATCGCAGGTCGATTGCTGATGTTGTCGGCAAATATGACGATACAATGTTTTGTGCCGAGGATTATGACTATTGGGTTCGTATCGCTCTGGCGGGCAAAATAGATTACATATATGACAATGTTTATATGTACCGCACCAATCAAGATTCACTAACAGCTACCCAACAGCCAAAAATATTGGCACGGACCGTTGCAATTCATAACAAGTATCGGGGCAAGTGGATAAAAAAGTTAAAACTGGGGTGGTTGGGACGACAAAAGTATGATTATTTGTTGCGCAACTTTCCTGTCGAGCGAACAGAATTAAGTTTGTTTGGTTTGTGGCATTGGCTTACATCAAATTTGATAAAAGTGCTGTTTTTTTGGAATCGAGCACTTCGTCATAAATACAACGAAATATTCAGAATCAAATTGTAATAACAAAGGAACGTAAATGAAAAATATCATTGTAATTTTGGGCACGCGGCCCGAGGCAATAAAGTTAGCACCGGTTATTTTGGAATTGCGTAAAAACCCAGAATATCGGGTGTTTGTTTGCAATACCGAACAACAGAAGGAATTATCAAATCAAACATTAGGTTTCTTTGGTATTACGGCGGATTTTAATCTGGATGTTATGCGCCCAAACCAGACACTGGCAGGCGTCCAGTCGCGTATATTGAATGCGTTGTCGGACGTGTATCAAAATAATCATTTTGATGCAACCATTGTCCAAGGTGATACAATGACTGTTTTCTGTGGGGCGTTGGTATCATTTTACAACCGTATCCCGGTTTTTCATGTAGAGGCCGGGCTGCGTTCGTATGATTTGTTTGAACCATTCCCCGAAGAGGCATTGCGCCAAATGACATCGCGTATAACTGATTTACATTTTGCACCAACGCAATTGGCCTATGATTCATTGATTAAAGAAAATATTTCTGCAGACAAGATTACATTGACCGGTAATACCGTCATTGACGCGCTATCATGTCTATCAAAAGATACGTTGGCAATGGCGCAACAGAAATTGATGGCACGTGACGTGCGCTTGGATGATAAATTGGTGTTGGTGACGGCACACAGACGCGAAAACCATGGTGAACGTTTGGACAGAATATTGGATGCAATTTCAATATTGGCTGCAGAGTATCCAGACCATCAATTTGTTTTACCGGTTCATCCAAACCCAAATGTTCACGATAAGGTTTATGCACGTCTTGGTAATATTGCAAATGTAATATTGACCGAGCCATTGGATTATCCAGAATTGGTATCAATTATGAAAGACGCAAAATTGGTTTTGACCGATTCTGGCGGTATACAGGAAGAAGCACCGACATTTGGTGCACCTGTATTGGTAATGCGTTATGAAACCGAACGGACCGAGGGTGTGACCGCAGGATTTGCAAAATTAGTTGGTGCGGATGTTGATTTGATTTTGTCGTCGGCACGCGCAATTCTGGCACGCCCAAAATCAGAAACTCGTCTGGATGGCACCAAGAATCCATACGGTGATGGTCATGCCGCTAAAAAAATAACACACGCAATGTCGGAGTTTTGGAAATGATTAAACCACGTCTTATTGCCATAACAATTATTCGTAATGAAGAAAAGAATTTTTTAGATGAATGGTTGGATAATATAGGTCACATTGCAGATTATCATATATTCCTTGATGATGCATCTGACGATAATACGCCGCAAAGAATCCGTGAACATTTGCGGACTTTCCCAGGGGAATTACATCAACGCAGCACATCAATATTTCGTGAAAATGAGCCAGCTTTGCGTTCTGAATTGTGGGAATATGCGCGGGCGCAGGCGCGACCTGGGGATTGGATTTTGATTGTTGATGCCGATGAATTTTACGACGGACATATGTTACGGTTAAAACAAAAATTACTGGGGAACGAGTGCAAAAATATTGAAATTGTCAAGGTTTCTTGTTTGGATTTGTGGAGCGCGTCGGGGTATAGAACGGATGGTCATTGGTCGCCCAGAAAATCAGATGTACGCGTGATAAAGTACCATAATGTCCCATTTGGGGTGTATGGTACTGCTTTACACATGCCGCCTTACCCAGCTTCGACAGATGTGGCAAAAAACTATTCTGTATATGTGCCTAAAATACATTTTGCATATTTACGAAAAAGTGACCGAGTGCGGCGTTACGAATTCTATACAAAAAACGTGTCAGCCAGTGAAAACAGCATATCGTATAAACACGCACTATCTATCAATGATAAAAAAGTATCAGTAAAAAAGTATTTTACATTTTTGCGGACAATATTTGCCGCATTGAATTCAGATGCCTTATATTTCAAAATAAAAAAGGCTGCTAAAAAATACGAGGAAATATAATGAACGGTTTTTTGAAAAAGATGTTTTTTACAGTTCGTAATATTATAACTGTACGCCCATTACGAAAATATATTTCGCGAAAAGTACACGATAGGTCATATCGTAAATTGGTCAGACAAGTAGAATCAAAATACGATGGGTCTGTTGTTTTAATATTTCAGGTTACTATGTATGATTCGCGTGGCGAAAATTGTTTTAATGGTGGTGCAGAACGTTATGTGACTGATTTGGCGGATATATTATTGGCACATGGATATACGCCAATTTTAATCCAACAGGGCGACCCGTCTGTTGGATTATGGGAACATACTGTCGGAAATTTACATATTTATGGCCTGCCGGTTACGGAATATTGTGCGGCAATCAGGCATTTTACCAAATACACGTTTGTTATATATTCTGGTGCTACGTATTGGGGCAAAAAATTACATCCAAACATCTTGATTTCGCATGGCGTAACATGGGACACACATGCTGCGGATGTTTGCCCTGCAAATATTTATAAAGTATTTCATGATGTTGATAAGTTTGTATCTGTTGATACGAATACTATTTCATGGTTGCGTACAACTTTTTCAAAGACAATGAAAAATTTTGACGCAAATTATGTGCCGAATTATGTCGACACAAGTGTATACAAGCCGGTAACACGTCCAAAAGATGGAAAGGTTCGAATAACGTTCCCGCGTCGTGCCAGCCCAGAACGTGGTTATTGGCTGATGTCGGCAGCATTGCCATCGATTCTGGAAAAGTATAAAAATGTTGAGTTTAATTTTGTTGGTTTTGCACATGGTGATAAAATCAATAACGATATAAAACATTTGTGTGAACAATTTCCCCGTCGGGTTCGGCATATGGCCGTCGGGCCAGATGAGATGCCAAAAATATACCAAAATACGGACATCTCATTGATACCGACAATATACGCCGAAGGGACATCTCTGTCATGTCTGGAAGCGCAATCCAGTGGTAATATAGTTATTGCTACCAATATTGGCGGATTGCCAAATCTTATAATCGACGGTTATAATGGATTGCTGATTAATCCAGACGCGCACAGTTTGATGATTGCTTTGGATCGTATTCTGGCCGATACAAATTTACAGCAAACGTTATCTAAAAATGCTGTTGCGGTCGCTATTGCATTTGACAAGTCCAAGTGGATTAATCGCTGGGGCGACATTATAGACAGCATGCAAGTGGAATAATAAAAATGAAAAATCTTTTTTCCCGTCATAATAAACAGTGCTTACCCACCCAGATACAGAAAATCAAGGATTTTCTATGCGCAATTCAATTTGCTCGACCTGTAATTTACAACCGTTTGGACAGTGCTGATTGGACCGCGGCGCACGATATAATTGAAACTGGAATTATAGACCAGATTCGTAGCAACGCATTTCTGAATGAATGGACGGCAGAAATGGAACGATTGACGACTCCTGGTGATAGCTTGTTGGAAATAGGGTGTGCTTTGGGGGCGACGTCGCTATATCTGGGACGACGTGGGCGCAATGTCACAGGATTGGATTATTCCAAGCGGATGTGTGATTCTTTTTTGACAGCTGCTACCGAATTGGAAATTAATGTACAAGCCATCTGTGCAGATATTCTGCGCCCCCTGCCAGTGCCAGATAATGCTTTTGATGTAGTTTGGCATGCAGGGGTGATTGAACACTTTTCAAATGATGAGGCACAATTTATCATCACAGAAAATGCCCGTGTCGCACGTAGGTGTGTCATCTCAATGGCTCCGAATGCGGCTTCAATTGCGTATCGCATTGGTAAGGAATATGCCGAACGTACGGGTGGGTGGCTAGCTGGTGAAGAGCATCCGAAGTATACGCAAATTGACATGTTCGCGAATGCTGGCTTGACAAACATTCGCGAATATACGATTGATACAGAATTTGCCTTGCGTTTTTTACCAGCTGGTGCGCTACGCGATGTACTAGCTGTAATTTATCGGAGTTTGCCGACAGCCGATGATATTCACCAAGGTTATTTATTGGTGACCATTGGGGACAAAAAATAAAAACAATACATATTCAATTGTTTAGAACCCGCATACTTTCCACATGTATGTAGCATTATCTTGGGCCCCGCCGTTCCAACGTACTTGGATATTTATCCCCGTCTGGCTTTGGTTTACATAACATATGGATATGTCACCAACCCCTGGATTCAACATTTGCGGAATAGCACTTATTGTATAAAGTGTTGATGAAAAGGGTATTGAAAACATAATGGTGCCAGAGTTTGTTTGTCCCCCTTGTTCCACCCAGCCGCTTTTGTATTTGCGGTACCATGTATAATTATTTTCTGCGGTTGGCGTTTGCCATGCGACGACATAATCGGCGGCGTCCAGTGTGCTTTGCCGTGCCAGCATTGTGCCGCCGGGGGTTGTGCCGTCGTGCACGCGCAGGGTCTTGTTGGTCAGGTCAACGGTTATTTCGCCCTCGGCCCCAGTAAAGTTTTTATGTTCATCGGCGGTTCCCCGACGAAACTGAATTTGTCTGGACATTTTTATTCCTTTGTTGGTTGTTCGTCGGTCGGTTGTTTGAATAAAAAAAGACCGACGCGGTCTGCATCGGCAAGTGCGCATATTATACCACAAATCGCATACAAAATCAATCTGATAATAAATCCTATGCGGTTTTCTGGACGGTGGGGTAAAAATTTGATATAATCAGACTGACAAAAAAACAGAGAGAGGAATCACATGAAAATTGCAATTATTGGTGTTGGAACGGTCGGGTCGGCGGTTGCCACCGCGGTTAAAAATACTGGGTTCGTTCACGAAATAGTTTTGTTTGACCGTGACGCAATTCGCGCACGCGCCGCCGCCGAAGATTTGGGACACGCCGCCAGTTTTGGTTTTGACGTTAAAATTTCCGCGGTCAGCAACTATCGCGGCATTCGTGGGTCTGACATAGTGATTATTTCTGCGGGCGCAAACCAGAAACCTGGGGAAACGCGCACAGATTTATTGAATAAAAACGTTGCGGTAATTTCTGACATTGTGCCGCGTGTTATGGCGAATGTTGATGCAAAAACGGTCAAGATTATTATGGTCACGAATCCGTTGGATGTGATGGTTATGCTGACCCAGAAATTGTCACGGTTACCGGCGTCGCGCGTGATTGGAACGGGGACTATGCTGGATTCGGCGCGCTTGCGCACGATTTTGTCGCGGCAATTGTCGGTATCGACCCAGTCCATCAATGCATACGTGTTGGGCGAACATGGGGATTCCAGTATCGTCAACTGGACATCGGTCACAATTGGCGCGATTGCGCTGGATGACTTTTGCCGCCAGACGAAAATATCACTGCCCAAGACCACGCGTGCAACAATTGAACACCGCGTGCGTAATGCGGCGTATGAAATTATCCAGGGGCGCGGCGCAACCTGGGACGGAATTGGTGCGGCGGCGGCGGATTTGCTGCGTTGCATAATAAATAACGAACATCGTATCTTGACCGTCAGTTGTGTAAATGGGACGGGTGCAAATATGGTTGCAATGTCGTTGCCGCGTGTGGTTGGGGCTGATGGTGCATCTGCCCCGATTATGCCGAAAATGTCACCAGCGGAATCGGCGGGCCTGCGCAAGTGCGCCAAGATTATCCGTAAAAATTACGATTCTATTGGAAAGTAATCCGCGGAAACAATTCGGGGGCATTGCCCCCGTTTTTTTTATGGATTCAATCATATTTATTTTACGCGCCCTACGGATATAATTTTAACCAGGGGGGACGCAATAAAATGTCTGAAAAAATAACATATACTTTATACACAAACGGACTGGGGTTTAACGCGGAATATAACGGTCACCACATAGGCGAAATAACGTTTGTGCGGGTGGGGCTGAACAGGTTGGTGATTGACCACACGGCGGTCAGTCCAGATTTTAGAAATGCAGAAATCGGTCTGAATTTAGTGCGACACGTGTGCGACTTGGCACGTCACCAACAACGCAAGATTATCCCGCTGTGCCCATTTGCCCGCGCGATGTTTGAACGATATTCTGAATTTGATGATGTCCGTTTAATGCAGCGCGTCGGTCGCTGATGAAAAAAATGTGCATAATTGCGTAAAAATGGCTTGCACCGGTGCGCCCAGATTCCTATAATCAAATTCAGGAATTAAAGGAGAAAAAATGAAAAAATTATCAATTTTGTCTGCTGTGTTTGGCAAAGCTCCCTCATGCGCGGCATGTCGGTTTAATTACGGATTTAAAGGTAAAAGCTGATGCCTATAAAAATGCGGATATTGTGATTGTGCCGAGTACCGATGAAAGCTGTTCGTTGGTGGTTTTAGAGGCAATGATGATGGGTGTGCCGGTGATTGTTTCAAACAATGTGGGTGCAAAATATTTGGTTGATAAAAGCAACGGGTGGATATTTAAAACCGGAGATGCGGGCGCTTTGGCAAAAATCTTGCTTAAAATTTTAGAAAATAAAGCGGATATTGCCGCTATGGGCAAAGCGGCGCGGCAAAAATATTTGCAAAATGCGACTATGAAGGTTTATGAAAAGAATATTTTGAAAATGGCGCGCGATAATATCGGCAACAGCAAGCTTATCGGCAACGCGGCGGCGCAGTTTTTGCATACTTTACCGCGTAGACTTTTTAACGTTAGCGCTGAAAAATCGGGCAAGGGCAAATGGTATGTTAAGGTTAATGTTTTAGGGTTGAAACTTAAATTTAAAAAATCCGGCGCAGGCAGAGATTGAGGCTCTTCGTGAAACATTGAAGGAAGATACGCCGGAAGGCAAAAGATCATATACAATTCAGGTGACGGTTACCTGTGGGGTGATCGTCTTTTTCTATATGCTGTTTATTTTTTTCTATTTATATAGAAAGATGCTTGCGCCATTTCAAAAACTGGAGCAGTATGCGGGGGAACTGGCAAAAGGAAATCTTGACATTTCGCTGGACTATGAAAGAACAAACTTCTTTGGG
>OQVL01000280.1_pt1 | contig 24928 bp, 17 predicted proteins | sample 1691501 | NCBI WGS metagenome assembly OQVL01 (sample SAMN03418253, study PRJEB22391) | human gut metagenome | biome: human-gut; feature: organic feature; material: feces | host: Homo sapiens | place: Tanzania | collected 2013-01 | reverse complement strand
ATTTTATTATTCGCTTTTTGTCTTTTATATTTCGCCACATCGTTATTAGCTTTTTACTCATATTTTATGCCCCTTTCTTTGAAAGAAGTGTATCAACTGTGTTGATTATATATTTTATTTTCGGCAAAATGCTTTCATAATCAATTCGCATTGAACCGATAACACCTAAAACAGCCTTTTGACCGCCCTCATAATTAAATTTGGCAATAAGCGTTGATGTGTTTTTCATTTCATATAACGGATTTTCATCGCCTATCATCAAAAGCTTGGTGTGATTTGAATTTGCAAAGCGTTTTGAAAGCTCCATCAATTGCTTTTTACCGGTAAGCAAGCCGAGGATTTTGTATAAATCAGAGCCAAGCTCCTCGTGAGAAAGCAAATTCGTTTCGCCCTCAAGGCTTAATTTGCTGTGTGATGCTTCATCGCATAATGCACAAAGCGAGGTGAGAGCAGGGAGCATATCAAATATTCTTGCCCCGGCAACGCCGACTGCACTTTGGATTAATGCCAAATTAACGTCTGTAAGCGGAGTGCCTACCAAAAACTTAGCCGAAACATCGTAAAACTTTTGCCTGAAATCCTCGTCAAGTGCACAAGGCATATTGATTAATGAGGATTTGATTTTACTGCCGACCGTAAGCATAACGAGCATTGCTTTTTGATTGCCGGCAGGTATTAAGTCAACACCCTGAATGCAATCATAAGGGTCTTCAAGCGTTGCGCAAAATGCTGCACAATGTGAATATTCCTCCAAAAGCTTGCAGGCATCAAGCAAAAGCCTTTCCGGATCGCCTGAGTTTACCGAGAGCGCTTCATTGATTTTGTTCATCTCGTATTCGCTTATCGGCTTTTCTTTCATAATATTATCAACGTAATATCTGAAAGAAGTTTTGCTCGGAACTCTGCCGCCGCTTGTATGCCTTTGTTCAAGAAAGCCTAATTGCGTTAAATACGCCATCTCGTTTCTTATTGTGGCACTCGATATTGAGTAGGGGAGAAGCTGACATAATGCTTTTGAGCCAATCGGCTCGCCGGTACGCAAATAGTGCTCAATAATTAAACCAAGTATTGCGTGTCGTCTTTCACTTATCATCCTTTCCACCTCTTTATCATATCGTTAGCACTCTCAACACCTGAGTGCTAACTCTGTTATAATAGTATTACCTTTTTGCTTAGTTGTCAATACTTTTTTTCGATTTTTTCAAAATTTTTTTGCCTTTTGGGCGCGAAAACCCCCTTGACCGTACAGCCAAGGGGTTCAATTTCTCTTATTCGTCTTTTAAGGTGGTTACCATGAGCTTGTTTTCAATGGCGGTTGCAACCAGCGATTCTCTGCTTTCAAAGCCGCCCTTTTCCACCATATCGTCCAGGTTCCAGCGAACGCCGTTTTTGGAGATGCCCAGCTTATCGGCGATTTCCTGATAGGTGAAGCCCTTTATATAAAGGCGCAGGATGTCTAACTGCCGGGGCGAGAAGGCATCGGACATCGTACCCTCCATTTCAATGGCAGGTGCGATATCGGGAAATACCTTTTCCCCTGCCATGGTGCGCTTTACCACGCTCATCAGTTCCTCTGTGCCGTGGTCCTTATACCACAGGCTGTCGGCTGCACCCATTTTGGCTCTTTGCAAAACTTCGGGATCGACAAGCGAGGTAGCCACAACGATTTTGATTTGCGGAAAAGCCTTTTTGATGCGCTCTGCGGCGGCAAGGCCGGAATGCTTGTGCTGCGTCTGCACATCCATAAGGACGAGCTTTACGGTGGCGTCGCAGTGCTTTTCCGCTTCAAAGGCGTCACGGAAAACGCCGACAAGATAAAACTCGCCGTCTGCCGCAAGACGATCGACAAAGTGCTTTTGGATGTATAAATCATCCTCTACAAGTATGGTGTTTATCATAGGCTGATCTCCTTTGCGGGAATCGTAATCAGAAGAGCGAATCGTGGATTATGCGAAATATGCATTTCACCGCCGGAGCTTTCAATACTGCGGCGAAGCGTTGACAGACCGCTGCCTTCCTTTATCGGCTTTGTGGGTATTTTGCCGTTGTTGGTTATGGTAACATCATAGTGTTCGCCGCGCTGGGCAATGCGGATATATACCTCATTCCCGTCTGCGTGCTTGACGCAGTTGGTCACGCACTCCTTGGCGGCGGCAACGGTCAGCTCCTCGGCTGCGGTATCACGGGGCAGGTAGCCGTCGATTTTTACAGCCACGCCAAGCTGCCGTGCGGTTCTTTTTACCTCGTCCATTGTGCTGACAGAGGTGACACGGTTGCTTGCCAGCATACCGATGGCATTTTGCAGCGCCTCAAGCTTTCGCTCGGTATCCTCTCCGCTGTCTATGATGTCACGGATGGTCAGGAGGCTTCGGCCGATGGTATCGTGAATATAGACCTTTAGGTCAAGGCTCTCCTTCTCCTTGACATCGTCCTCCATGCGGGCGTACATCTTTCTGAGCTTTTGATTGACTTCTGCCAGCTCTTCATTTATTTCCTCTTGCTTTTGGTAGCCGTTATACAGCTCGGTTACATTATGCGCCGTTATCTGCTGCCAGCGGTCATCGCCGTCCACGGTGATATTCTGTGTGCGGAATTGCCAGACTGTCTTGTCGGGAAGGATATAGCAATCATCCTTGACGGTTACGGTTCTGTCCGGCACGCTCAAGGCATTTTCCATATCGCTTTTGATTTGCAGCTCGTGGCCGCAAAGGGCAAAGGACAGCCGGCGCATACGGTTGTTGCACAGGATGATCCTGCCGTTCGGGTCGGCAAAGCAGATGCCCATAGGCAGCTTATCGGTTGCTTCCTTAATGGAGAACGGCGAGAGCTCGTTCTTTTTACGGCGGTATTCCCGCGGCAGAGCAATGGCAAAGTGAACTGCCGCAAGAAAAATGGCAGAGGCAAATATCAGCCACGGTGCGCCGAGCAGAAATGCGTCCCCGATATTATCGGGATCTGTCTGGGAAACAGAGAACAGCAACGGGATCATCACCGCTATAACCGCCAGACTCAGCAGGCTGCGCACCGGCTTATTGCTGCGGAGAAGCTGATATATAAACAGCCCGATTTCAAGGATAATTTCCACAAGCATAATAAACGGCAGCATAGTCTGCCAAAATTCAGAAAGGGAAGAAAATGCACTCATTTCCCATCACCTTCTTTCACTTCAAACACGAGGCGTTGGTATTCCTCGTCATCCTCTTTTTCATAGCGAATACCGTCTTTGCTTACTAAAGCCGAAAGGTCGGCTTTGCAGCACACATTCAGCGACAAACGCAAGCCGTCTGCCTTTATGAGGCTTACCTGTATGCCTGTTAAATTCAAAATATCGGCTTCAATAACCGATTCGTAAAAATCAAATACAGCGGTCGCCGTTTTGCCGGAGAGCATAGAGAGAGAATCGTCCACATAAAGTGAGCTGCGGACTCCCAACAGCTTCAGCGTTTGGAGCGACTCGTTGAAGGCGCGGTGGAGTTCCGTTGCCGCTATTTTAATATCTCGGTCGGTAAGGAGCGTCAGATGCTTGCGGCGTTTAATATAGCTGCACAGCACGGCAATCTCGGCAAGGAGCGTTTTGGCGCTGTCGGGATCGGTGCTTGAGATTCGGCGGTATTCCTTGGTGAGCTCCGCAATGCGGTCTATCTGCGTCTGTGTAGCGGAACGCAAAAGATCATACAAACGGTTTTGCTCCTCCACCTTGCGGCGCTTGGCTTCACGCTTGTATTCATAACGGAGTATTTCGTTTCGGTCGGCAAGCTCGTCTGCAAGAAGCTCGGAGTCCTCCTTGATATCGCGCAGAGCCGACACATCCTCTGTCCATACGGCATAGCCGCCGTCAATGGGCATGGTGTGAACGGTCAAGCCGCCCATCGTGACCGGGCTTTGCTCGGCTTTTTTCATCGTTTCCTTTGAGATAGGCGCAGTGTTTACAGCTGCATACCGAACGGTAAAGTCCTTGTCGGTGATCTCTGCCGATGTGCCGACAGAGGAGGCAAACAAGTCCACATAACGGCTGTTTGAATGTATATATCCGCAGGCGATGCAAAACTCAAAGGTCAGAATATACATCACACTTTGGAACGCGGCAATATCGCCGAACAAGTGGAGCAGCCAATCCGCACCCGCATAGTAAAGTGCGCTGTAAACAATCGCCAGCAGCATAGGAACAATGGGCAGAAAGTGGAGCCTTCCTTTTTGCACGCGGCATTTGAAAAACATAATTACGAGTGCGGCAAAGGCACACAGCACCTGCCAGCCTACAATAATGAAGTAGCCTACCGAGTAGCCGTTGTTTTTGTCCGTCCACACGGCGGCGTCCTTCGGAAAGGTAAATACGAATTGGTGCAGGTCATTTGTGAGCACGAGCAGAAGCAATACGCCGGAGATGATCCACAGAACCGACATTCCCTTGGGGAATTTGTATTCGTCCGGCTTTCCCAATGACATGGCAATCAGCAGTGCCAGCATAGGCACAAACAGCATGGGCAGATAGAACAGATACCACAGGTAACGGACGGCATCCGGCTGCCAGAATATAAAATACTTTGCCGAACGGACTACCATCCAGATGATGAGAAGCACCGCAGTGACCGTCATAAACCTGCGCACCTGCTTTTGCACGATCCGCTGGCGGACAGAAAGCCCCCAGGCGGCGAACAGACCGATATAGATAAAGCTGCGCAGATAGGAAAACAGCATCGGATAGAAGCTGCCCCTGCCTACAATTCGGAAGCAATATGCCAGTATCACGGCAAGGACAGCGATGCCGCTTATTATGATAGTGTTCTTTTTCTGTTCGGTCATAAACAGACCCCATTTCGCCTTCATTCGTTTTTGTTTACCATTGGGCATACCCTTTCAAATTAGATTATAGCATAAGCCCGTCTGTTTCTCAACTGCTTCTTACGAGGCTTTGCACAAAAGCCACACTTTTTGCCCCACAACAGAGAAAAAAGGGCGGTCTTTGACCTGCACAAGTCGAACCGATTCCATCTTATACTCTGCCTTGACAGAGTTATTTGTCTTTCCTTTCTGTTGTAGTTATTCTGCAGTTCCTTGACATATTCATAGTTCGGCGAGTAATCTCCCCAGAACACCGAGTCGCCGTCTGCATTCTGTTTCCATGTGCAGAACATAAAGCCGTTCTTTTCGTTGTAGGTCGCCGCCAATACAGTATCTCCGAAAGAAGCAAGTTGTTTGTATTCAGTAACACCGGCAGCTTTCATCTGCGGCGCGCGTTCGTAAAGTCCTATATATTCCCGAACCGTCAGCACCTCATCCTGTATACCCGCAATTTTTTCACGGTATTCCTCCGACAGATTTTCATCGTCGTTTATAATGCAGTTGCCGTTATATTTCACTCGGCAAAGAGGGATTCCGTCTGAGGAGACATTCAGCCATCCTTTGTCATCCATTTTGGTTTCATACTTACCTTTGAGCCGTTTGATCAATTCCTTTTGTAACATATTTTTACCTCCTGTTATGTCAATAAAAGCCCGATATTTTCTTCCTCATATTCTTCAATATTTAAAAGGTATGCGTGTTCAACAACTATTTCCGATTCATCCCTGCCGTCAAATAACGCAAGTATATTTGATTTTTCTATTTCTGCGGTATATACCGTTCCGTCCGAGTCAAAGCGTTTTGCAAACCACAAAGCCTTTTCATAATCCAGTGTCCAAGACATTGCCTTTACGGATTTCGCGTTTCCACCGTTTTTTTGTCTTTCCTCTTCTTTGTCCAAGAGTTCTTCGGTAGGAGTGTAGTTGCTGCCAAGAGCTATAAACGAAAGATTGAAGAACAACAGTGCAAGCAAAACAATAGGACCTATTATATATAATAAGGTGATGGAGAGGATGGCAACCGGCATGGTGAGAGACGCAAGCAATAGAATGACGACACTTGCGCGTGAATATCTCACGTAGGGCAACATGTCGGTTGCAGACATTGTTTCCAACATTTTCTTACGTCTTGACATCTCGCGTAGTATCATGGCTATACAGTAGACTACACTTGCGCAAAACAGAGCGAGCATCATATATAGCCCCTCTTTGATGAATAGGCTATGATGTAGGTAGACACTCACGCCAAAGACCAAGAGAATGGCAGCATAAATTACCCCGCACACGATGTTCATCTTACTGCTTTTGGCACGGGTGGTCTCTATGTTGTAGACACTCATAGAGATGAGCGAGAAGCATGGGGTATAGATGAGGATGTTGATAACAGCTCCCAAACTGTCGTCGATGGCACGGAATCCGAAAAACATCTGTACTACATATTGTATAGCCAATCCGATCAGGGCGGCAACTATCATCCAGCGCGACCGCTCATACCGCTTGTTCCTCCACCTTACGTGCAGAGCAGAGACTGCCACTATGAAGGCATTGATGAGCATGAATATGAAGCATGCAAATTGAAATAGAAATAAAGAGTTCATTAGTTTATTGTTTGTCAAAATCTTTGTACGAATGCTCCAGGTCCAGATAGTGGAAGTTGTGCTGTCGCTGGTCGTCGTGTGGCGGTATGGCCATGTAGTTGCCGTACTTGTTGGATAGGTAGGTGTTGTAGTCGGCAACGCCTTTGAGTGTGGCATCCTCGAAAGAGTAGGGTGTAGGAGTGCCAAGAGTAGATTTCAACAGTGTGCCTTTAGAGCCGTCGTCGTAGTCAGCCACAAGTCGGCATTGGTCGAAATCATATTCTTGCAGCAGAGTTCTGATGTGCTGCTGCACACGCTGCATGGTGTAGAGCTTGCGACAAAGAAGTGGCAGCCACGAGCTTGGACCGTGGCCATGCTTGTAGGGGTCGCGGTGAATGAGGTAGAGCAGGCGCTTGTAGTACTCGTATTTGGCGAAGTGAATCTTGCGCTTAAGCCATCCCTCTGGTGCACCGTCGATGGGGAACACGTCGATATAGATGCCGCCGAGATAGCGCAGGTGCATACGCTCGATGAGAGTAGTAGAGGCGTCTTGTATCTTGCCGAAGGGCAGCGGATACTCGCTGTCGGTCTCTGTGCACACCATCTCGTAGGGTTCAGGAAGCCATTCGGCAGCATGTTCTACAAGAAGGTTGTAGTCGGCGCGCGGCATGGCAATGTCGAGGTCGTCGTCCCATGGTATGAATCCCTTGTGGCGAATGGCGCCAATCATAGTTCCAGCCCAGATGTAGTAGCGCAAGTTGTGTGTCTTGCACACCTCATCCACTGCTTTTGCTATTTTCAGGATATGCTTGTGCACATCGTCTATATCGTAGTTGGCCATTTTAATGAAGTCTTGTTGATGATTTATAATAGTTCGGCAGGTATAAGTTGCTTTGCCTGGTTGAAGTCGTCCACGGTGTCAAGTTCGATGGAGAAGAGGTCGGTGGTGTTGACGGCACGGAAACTGTAGCCCTGCGGAATGAGCCGCTCGAAGGCGCGCTCATAGAAAATGTCAACAAGTTTCTCCTGCTCAATCATCTTTTCGAGTTCCGCGTAGAGAGCCTTGCTGTAGTCGGCCTTTATCTTCTCGATGCCCACCGACTCGCCCAGTGCTCGGCTTATGTCAAGTGTCTTGCTAATCTCCGTCACCATGTTGTTGTCGTCCACAATCACCTTCATTTCCTCCTCGCCAAGTTTATGGGTGTTCACGGCGAGAGCAGTATTGTCGTTTTCTGCGATGCGCTTCACCACGGCAGGGTCGAAGAGAATGTCGCTGTCGAGTAGGATGAAGTCCTCGCCGTCGACGCTTGTACGTGCCAGCCACAAAGAGTAGATATTGTTGGTTGTGGTGTAGTCGTCGTTGTTGATGAATGTGAGGCGCATGTCGGGATAGTGCTCTGTGAGGAAGGAGCGTATCATTTCCTCGCGGTAGCCTGTGACAACAGTAAGGTCGTTGATGCCGGCAGCCTTCACGCTGTCAACGGTGCGCTGCAATAGCGAGCGCGAGCCTACAGTGAGCAAGCACTTTGGACATTTGTCGGTGAGCGGGCGAAGGCGCGAAGCCATGCCCGCTGCAAGAATTACTGCTTTCATTTATCGTTGAATTTTTCTGCAATATGTTTTATCACGTCACACACAAGACGGTTCTGCTCACGTCGTCCGAGAGTGATGCGCATGTGGGTGTTGATGTCGGGTTCGTTCATGAACTTCACCTTGTAGCTCTGTTCGGCAAACTCCTGCTGCAAGGCCTCCTTCATGGCGATGGGATATTTTATGAGAATGAAGTTGGCAATCGACTTATACACCTTGAATCCTGGCAGCGCGCCAATCTCGTTGGTGTACATCTCGCGTGCCTCGTCCATCACGTTGGCAATGTCGCGGTAGTGGTCTTCCGACTTGATGGCAGCAATAGCCACCTCCTCTGACAGTCGGTCGTAGCCCAGATACTTGTTGGCATAGCGGCTGAAACGCTCCATCATCTCGCCTTTGCCCACGAATCCGAATCCCCAGCGCAGTCCTGGCAGTCCGTAGAACTTAGACAGCGTGCGGCAGAAGACGACGTTGGGGTGACGCTCAATCATGTCCTTGATGTAGCTGATGTCGGAAGTCACGTAGGAGGCATAAGCCTCGTCGATAAGCATAACCGATGTTTCGGGCAGCATATTGGCGAGACGCTCAAGCTCTTCGTTGGTGAGTCCGTTGCCGGTGGGGTTGTTTGGCGAAGCCACAAGCATAATCTTGGGTTGCTCGTCGACAATCATCTTCTGCAGTCCCTCGAAATCGTAGGCAAAGGAGTCTTCGGTCTCGTAGACGGGATATTGCATGGTGATGCCGTTCACCTCGTCGGCGATAGACTTGTAGTACCACCACGAGAATTTGGGTATGAACATCTTCTTATTACCGTCGGCTTCGGTAAGAAAATAATGCACAGCCATTTTTAGCAAGTCTTCAGCACCATAGCCCAGAAGTATTTGCTTCTCGTCCATGCCGTAGTATTCGGCAAGGAACTCGGAGAAAATGCTCTTCTTGCCCTCGTCGTAGATGCGTGTGTAGAAAGCCAACTTGCGGATGTCGAAATTCTTGATAGCCTCTACCACCTCGTTGGATGGAGTGAAGTTGAACTCGTTTCTATCAAGATAATTCAATTCTGTTTTCATTATCGTTTGGAGTTGTATGTTCTTTATATTGGATGTAATCTGTGCAAAATTAGGCAATTTTCTTGAGATACAAGCCTATTGTTCTTACAAATTGACCATATATATACAAAAAATCCCTTATTTCGAGTGTTTTATGCGCAACACATAGGCAAGCACACAGGATATGGTGAGAGTTATGGTGTATGTTGCCGATGCGAGCATGAAGAATTGTCGGTAGCCGATGTCGGAGAGTATCATTCCGCTCATGGAGTTGACGGCTATGATGGTGAGCGACATTAGGCTCAGAGCTATTGCCCTGCGCAATGTGCTGCCATTGCCTGTTGATGTGAAGTGCAGCACCACGGAGTGGCATATTGCAATGCTTATGCCCAAAGCCACACTTCCTGCAAGCATCACGGTGCTTGTGAGCGCGAGTGTGGCTCCCAGATGGTAGCTTAGGTAAAGCACCGACATGCCGTGCGACGCCATGGCAAAAGGCATTGCCATAAGGCACTTGCTTATGCTGAAACGCCGTGTGAGAGTGTTGCCCAAGACGCATCCCGCGCCTAAGCCGAATATAGAGATGGTGCCGAACGTCAGGCCTAATTCCTGTGGCGAGAGTCCGAGTCCTCCATTGTGTGGGGCGTCGATGATGAACAGGGGAGTGGTGCAGGCAAGCAATGCTTCGGGCAGAAGGCTCAACAGAAAGAAGTAGAGCAGAGCGCGGTTGCGCCAGCCTTGCAGCAGGCTCTCTATGGCAGCGTTGTAGTCGTGGCGGTGCAGCCCGAAGAGGTCTTTGGGTTTAGCCCAGCTCTGTTTGCCGCCAGGCAGGAAGATGCTGTGCCACAGCCACAGGAAGAACTCTATGCCAGCCATTATGTAGAACACCAAGCTCCATGAGTAGCGCACATTGCGCGTCACCACCTCCATGTTGCCGCCCAACATCGTAAGGGCTCCTATGCCAAAGAGCATCGACAGGCAGCGGAACAGCAGCGAGAGTCCGTTCTGCTTGAGGGTTTCGGCTGACTGCCGCTCAAGGTAGAAGCGTTCGAGGGCGATGTTGTAGAACACGCCCGACAGCACAAAGAAGGGGAGGAAGCACATGGTGCCTTGCTGCCAGTAGCCAGTAGGCAGAATGAAGGCTGTGGCCCAAAGCGACAGGGCAGCAATAAACTCTGACGAGAGAATCCACACCTTTGTGGTGCCACGGAAATAGGTGATGACCGTCTCAAACAGCGGACGCAGCACGAAGGGGAGGCACAGTATGGAGATGTAGAGGGCTGTCTGGGCATTGCTCAGTCCGTAGCGGCGCAGCATCACCAACGTTAGGATTAGGACAGACGGTAGCAGGCCGTCGCCGAATAACAGCGACGGAAACCACGACCAGCGTATGCGAAATGATGTGTTAGTGATGTGTTCTGTCATAATTCACCTCTTTTTTCCAAATTCCGGGTCTATCTTCAGGAATGCCGTCACAAGGAACGTGATGACGCAGCACGCCATTACAATGATGAAGAACATCTGATAGCCCACCATGTCCTTGATGTAGCCCGACACCATGCCAGGGAGCATGAGTCCGAGATAGGAGATGCCTGTGCAGATGGAGTAGTGGGATGTGCGGAACTTGCCCTGGCTGTAGAAGAGCATGTAGAGCGTAAGCACGGTGAAGCCAAGTCCGTAGCCAAACTGTTCGACAAACAGGCACGACGACACCACCCACAGATTGGAGTTGAGTGTGTAGCTGAGATATATGTAGACGACGTCGGGCAGGGTAATGGCGCACACCATAGGCCAGAGCCATCGTTTCATGCCGTCGCGACTGACAAGTACGCCGCCTATGATGCCTCCGAGCAGCAGTCCTATGAGTCCTACGGTGCCTTGTGCGAGTCCGTACTCCTCTGGTGAGAGTCCGAGTCCGCCTTCGGCTGTGGAGCGCATGAGGAATGTCTTTGTCATAGTGTTGAGCAAAGCTTCCGGGAATCGGTAGAACAGGAGGAAGAGCATGACTACTACCGTCTCCTTCAAGCCAAACTTGCAGAAGAATGAGCCTATCATTGTCTTCAACTCCTTTGCCACTTCCTTGGCACTCTTGTCCGACCCGCTGTCTTCGGCTGGTTTAGGCATCATGCGGCAGTGGTATAGCCATATACCTATGAACAGGGCAGCGAGTCCATAGAAAATCAATGTCCATGTGTAGACCACCGACATGTGGAACGTGTGCTCGAGCAATCCTGCGAGCGACACGAGTGCTCCGTTTACGAAAATCACGGCAAGCCGATAGAATGTGTTGCGCATTCCAACGTACTTGGCTTGGTTGTGCTCGTCGAGTTCTATCATGTAGAAGCCGTCGGCTGATATGTCGTGCGTGGCACTGGCAAACGCCATGGCAAAGAGGAAGAACATGGTGCCTTGAAACCATAATGCGGTAGGCAAGGTGAAGGCGATGCCTGCCAATGCGCTGCCCATGAGCAGCTGCATCGTCAGCACCCACCAACGCTTGGTCTTGAGCAGGTCGATGAACGGACTCCATAGTGGTTTCACCACCCAGGGCAGTGCAAGCCACCCAGTGTAGAGTCCTACCTCGGCGTCGCTTAGCCCCATCTGCATGTACATCACAATGGACAGGGCTGTGACGATGACGTTGGGCAGTCCTTCAGCAAAATATAGTGTGGGAATCCATGCCCACGGGTTTGAAGTTTTCAATGTTGAATGTTGAATGTTGAGTGTTGAATGGTTGCGCGTTGCGCAATGTTGAGTGTTGAATGTTGAGTGTTGAATGGTCGCCGTTGGCGATGTAGAATGATTGAATGTTGAGTGTTGAATGTTGAATGTTGAGTGTTGAATTATTTCATTCTTCATTCAAACATTCTTCATCGGATTGCCGACCATTCCACATTCCACACTCCACATTCCACATTGCGCTCCGCGCGACCATTCCACATTCTACATTGCGCTCCGCGCAACCATTCCACACTCCACACTCCACATTCAACATTCTACTTGTAGATTTTTTTTATCTCCGCTCCTCTATAGTAGTGCAGCAGGATTTGGTCGTAGTTGTAGCCATTGGCTCCCATCATGGCAGCTCCTATCTGGCATAGACCAACACCATGTCCCCAGCCGGCACCCGTTATGCGGAACGTCTGCGGCACACCATCCTCGATGTTCTCCTTGTCCACCACGAAGGCACTACTGTATAGATGCGTCTCGCTCAGGGCACGGCGTATTTCGAGTTCCTTGCCGATGGTGAAAGAGCGTTCGGAACCAACAATCTTCAGTCGGCAGATGCGTCCGCTACGTCCGCGCTCCACAGGCACAAGGTCGATGATGTCGCCGAAGTCCATCTTCAGTTTGTTGGCAATCAGCGTCTTCAGCTGTTCCTGCGTGTAGCTGACGTGCCAACGGTAGAAGTCGGTAGTCTCCTGGTCGTAGTTGTTGAGAACCTCCGAGAGAATCTTCTTGTCGTTGGTGTTGCAGAAGGCTTCGGGAGCGGTGCGTATCCAGCGCTCGGCATTCTCCTCAATGGTAAGGTCGGGCAATGCCGCGTTGGCTGCATCCTTGCCGTTGCCGTCCTTGGCAATGTCCCTCACCGCCACGAGATACGGTTTCTTGATGTTCTCCCAGCAATACTGGAACTCCTCGGTAGCACCACCGCAGCATTTGGAGAAACGTGCGTCGCAAATCTCGTTGTCGTTCAGCAGAATCTGTCCTCGTGTGGCATGAATGGCCTGCGCCACACGAGGGCTTGTGGCCTTGGTGATGCCTTGGTAGCGTTGGCAATGGTCGTCGGCACACACGTCGAAGATAGTGTGGTCCTCGCGGTCGTACCATTTTATCAGCTCATCGTCCTTGCGTATGAACGAGAAGAAACCGTTGCCGCCAGCGCCCGTCTGCTGTTTGCGTCGCTGTTCTATTTGTGCCAGAAGCCAGCTTCGCGATATTACGGCGTGAGCCTTGAGCAGTTCGAGGCTTGACGTTGCGCTCATCTCGCTCGAAATGACGCTCTCCAGATACTGCTCCACGGGCAGCTCGTTGATGGCGCACACCTGGTCGGAGTCAACCACAAGTCGCAATGTGCCAAGGAAGGTCTGTGTCTCCTGGCGCTCCCAGTGGAAGTTGAGTCCTATGGTGACATCGTGCAATGAGAACGATGCGTCGGTAGCCTGCGGATGGAAAGTAAGCTCGCGGTATTGGTTGCCGTTCCACAGAATGCCTCCCTCGTGAAACTCCACCACCTGCTCGCCCTCAATCATGCTGCCCTTAGCCATGTAGGGTGTGTTGAGCGAGAACGAAATCTTGGCTCCGCTAACGATGCCCACCGACACCGAAGGCTGTTTGCCGGCAAAGTGGTTGGTATGAGCCATATTGTCCTCAGAGCGAGAGCGCAGCTTTTCCACAGTCTCGGCAAAGTCGTTAGGCTTCATTCCACATTCCTTTAGAATGTCAAGAGCCTCTTCGGGTGTGATATTGTCAAAGTCCTCCTGACGTGGGGTGACGATAAAGCCCGACATGTCCAGCGCACCCGGACTTACGAGACGTTTGGCGTCGCCCTCCATGAAGTAGCAGTCGGGGCGATGTTTGCTTCGCGGAATGACAACCGAGAGATAGTTGTCGCCGTCGCGCCAAGCCACAATGTTCATCATAGGCTCCGTGTCGCCACCGTGCATGGGCAGCGAGGCATAGAGTTGGCGGAAGAGCTGCTCGCCTGTGGCCTGGTCGGAGCAGCGTATCACAAACAGAGGAACGGCTGTGCCTTTCACCGAGTCCAGTTCGCCCTTTCCGTCCTTCTTTATAATGGTGTCGAGATTTCGGCTGAGTCGTGCCCAGTCGTTCTGCATAGGCAGCAGTCCCGAGCATATAGCCTGGAAGTGCATGTGGTCGGGAGCTGAGGCTCCGCATTTCGGACCGTTGTAGAACACGGTGAGCGTGGGGTAGGCGTTGAGCAGACGGTAGATTTCGCCATAGTTCATGCCAATGCTTTGCGGGCGGTGGGCTCGCAATGGAATGGTGAAGTGCTGAGGCATGATGGGGTAGGGGTTGACAAGCAGCGTGAAGTTCTTGTCGATGTGTTTCTGCATCTGCTCCTTCGGTCGGTTCTGCTCGCACAGGAAGCAAGGACGCTGCGCTATGGACTTCTTGTCGATGCTTGCTCCTGTAGACACGATGCGCGCCGGGTTGAATTGAAGCTTCAGCGTGAGTTCGCCACAGCTTAGCTCGCGCGTCTTCACGTTCTTCAGGTCGCGGAAGTGGTTGCGTGCGTCCTCCCACACTTCGAGCTGTCGGTTGAAGAAGCGTTGCAGCGAGTTGCCAGCTATGTTGTCGGCATTGCCCGATGATAGCTGTTTGCGTGCTGCAATCTCCAATGTGCGCAAGCGGTCCTTGTATAGGTTGTTGGCGTTCTGTCGCTCAATGCTCAGGGCAGCGTCGCTGTTGCCGTCCCAGCGGCGGCACAGGTATAGCTCGTCGAAGATTCTGCCAATGCGATACTTGCGCGAGAAAGCCAGGCCGAGAGCATAGTCCTCGCCGTAGCTTGTGTTGGGGAACTGTATTTGTCGCACGATAGGGGTGAAGAAAGCTCGTGGCGCACCGAGTCCGTTGATGCGCAAAGCGTTGTTGGGGCCGTTGAGGTCGGTCCACTCTCTGTGGTCGATGAGTCCTGGAGGCAGAGTCTCAAGCTGGAAGTTGCACATGCGGTAGCTGCCTATAATCATGGCAGCCCCTTGGCGGTGGAACTCGTCCACAATGCGCTGCAATGTCTGTGGCGACGAGTATAGGTCGTCGCTGTCAAGCTGCACGGCAAATCGTCCGCAGCGCATGTCGTCGATAGCCACGTTCCAGCATCCGCCAATGCCAAGGTCGTTGCGTTTTGGCACGATGTGTATGAGTCGCTGGTCGTTCTTGGCAATGTCTTCGAGAATCTTGGTAGTGCCGTCGGTGGAGTGGTTGTCCACAACAATGACGTTGAACTTGAATGTCGTCTTCTGCGACAAAGCCGACTTCACGGCGTCTGCCACAGTCTTTGCTCTGTTGTATACGGGTATCACTACCGAAGCCTCGTGGCTGAAGTCCTGCTCGCTGAAGTCGGGCTTAACGTAGTGTGTGGTGTCGACGGTGGCTCCAATCTTCTCAAGGTGCTTGGTTGCAGCCTGTTCCATTTCCACTTGCACCTCGCGGTTGCGCGGGTTAACATAGTCGAACTGTTTCTCGCCACTCTTGCGCAGGTCGGTTTCAATCTGTGTGTACAGATATTCGTTGATGTGGAAAATCTGCGACTTTCGGCTGATGTATAGACGGAAATCGTAGAATCCCGCCCACTTGTAGTCGTCAAGTTGCTGTTTGGCGGCATAGGCATGAAGCAGCGATGCGCGTATGAGCACAAGCTGTCCGAAGTCGAAGTCGTCGCGCACACTACCAGTCTGATAGTCGATGACAGGATGTCGCTCTGTCGTTTCGTTCTTCTTCACATAGCTGTCGGCATACACCATGCCCGCTCCGCTGTCGGTTGCCACGCGCAGCATACGCTCCAGGGCGTGCAGACCGAGGCTTACGGGAGTGGCTTTAAGGTTGAGCAGCACAAATTCAGCGTCGGTGTGAGCCTCGATGTCGAGCAAAGTTCGTGTCGATGTCAGACCGTCGGAATGTACCAAGGTGCAGTCTTTCACCTCGTCTTCGGCGATATTGCATTCGCCCGATGTGAGAAGGCTGATATGTTGTATTGTCTTGCTCTGTCGCAGTTCGTGCAGCGTGTCCTTGATGTCGTCGACATCGCTGCAAGGCATAAAGCAGTCTATTTTCTCTCTCATATTTAGTTGTTGTTGTGCAAATCCTTAAGGAATTGCTTTAGCGTAATAATATCAACTTTTGGAAAATCTATTTGTTTCAATACATTAAAATGATGGTCGTGAGTTACAATATATTTTGCATTGCCAATAATGGCGCAATCTACAAACTTGTTATCATCTTCGTCTGCTTCTATAAGATGGAAAGCGTATGAAGGTGAAATTCGTTTGACATTTTTTCTATTCAGTATAGCCGTAATAATGAATTCGGAAACTAATGGAGAGATATTTCTTGCCATTACTTCCGAATACTCTTCTATTATCTCGTTTGTAATACAAAGTATATACTTGCCATCCAAAAAGTCTTGCCATACTTTGTAGTATTCATTCTGTGCGGAGATTGCCATTATAAGGCAGTTGGTGTCAAGCACGACATTCATAATCTATCGTTTGTATGGTGTTCTTTCGTGTAGGTTTTCAAAACTATTGTATTTTGCCTGTGTCATTTTTCCATTTTTCCACATGGCATCAATTTCTTCTTTTGCTTTTTTAGCAAAAAAATCAGATATAGCCTGTTTCAAATCGGCTAAAGCCTCTGGGCTTTTCACCCATTGCATCATATTGAGTATATCAATCTGTGCATCATTCAACACTGTTGCTGCCATATTGTTTAGTGTATTTTATATTACTTTTTTGTATAATAAGCAGTCTGTAGCCTATTATAATGCAAATTTAATGATTTTATTTTAGACGTGAAACAAAATCGTGTAGAAATTATATTACGGAAGCCCCCCAAAAAAAGACTCCGTGGACCCTCAGCTTCGTTCAAGCCGTAGTCCACGGAGTCTTTAAGTTATGTTTTTATCCCAAGGGATAAGTGGTTGATTTACTTGATAGGCTCGTTCTCAGGGTCGTAAATCGAGCGAGTCATTTCCTTTACGGTAAGCTCAGCCATAGCAATCCACTGGCTGCCAGAGTAAGCCTCTTCAATCTTCAACCAGAGATACTGGAACTCAGTCTCGCTGAACAATCCTGGCGAAGTGTACTCAGGAGCTCTGCCGCTTGGCAGAACATCGCTTCCGAGCTTGCCAATCTCCCATGCTCCAGCAGCATCAGGGTTGTCGCCCACATTGTTGCTTGCCAGGATAGTCATCTTCTTCGGGTTGTCGTTGTTGCCGTTGTCACGTCCCTTATACCAGAATGAGACGCCCTTCACCTTCTTGCCAAGGTCTACACGGATGTAGTGAGGCCATGCAGAAGGGGCACTCCAGCTCATGTGGAAGTAGGTGGCGTTGTTGCCGTCGACGAGGGCTGCGATAGGACCCTCTGATGACTCCTGGTCGTCGGTCCAAAGCTGTGCGGCTGTAAGGCTGATAGGTCCAACCTCATAGTCCTTGATGTCGGCAGGCACGTAGCCAGCCTTGGCTGTCTTTGTGAAGAGAGCCTTCTCGCCGCCGTCCTCGCTTACTGCTGTGAACGAGTAGGCCAGTTCGCCATACTTGGCATAGAGGCCGTCGATCATGATAGAGTCGGCATAGGTGCTGGCGTTGAGCACACGGTGACCCTTAACCGGGTCGTCGTAAGCCACCTTAATATAATAGAAGTCTGCGTTCTCTGGAGTATTCCAGTGGAACACCACTTTGCCTGGCTGACTGCTGTCAACGGTAACGCCCGACTCCTCGATGTTCACCTTTGGTGTTGTCTTGTCGTCGTCGGAGCATGATGCCATAGTGCCTACAAGAGCTACAGCCATAAGCAATTTTATGAATGTCTTTTTCATCATTGTGTCTTTTTAATTGTAACAATGCTTAAAATTAATAGCCAGGAGTCTGCACTACGTGGCTGTTACGGTTGATGTCGGCTGACGGGATTGGCATGAGGTAGTTCATAGGCGACTGGAACTTACGTTCGAATACAACCTCCTGAACCTCGCCGAAGTCGTTGATGTTCTCAGCGTCGATGTTCAAGCCCTTCACCTTCACGTTGAAGTACTTCTCAGCGAGCAACCAACGGCGCATATCCCAGAAGTTCTGGTTCTCAAGATAGAACTCGTTCATGCGCTCGTTGCGCACGATGTCGCGCAGACCTTCCTTGGTAGTAGCCTTTGCAGGATCCTTGCCAAACTGTGCCCATGCTTCCTCTACGTCTGGCAGACCAGCACGTGTGCGCACCTTGTTAAGGTAAGTACGTGCAGTCTTGAGATCGCCAGTCTCAACGAGACACTCAGCATAACCCAAGTAAAGCTCAGCCAAACGTATGAGTGGCCACGGAGTATTGGTGTAGTCGGCACCTGTCTTCGACTTTGTGAGGTCTGGATTGATGAACTTCTTGTTCAGGAAGCCTGTCGGTGAATAGTTGCTGGTACGCTTAGAGTTAGCGTCTACACCACGGCTACAGTTGCCACCGAGCACGAAGTCGCAGATAAGTCGACCGTGAGTGTTGTCTGAAGTGAGTGTGTAGTTGGCATCATCACTATATGCACCGTTGTTTGAAGCACTCAGAATCTCGTAGTAGCCATCCTGGAAGGCAACCCAAGCATAGTAGCGTGGCTCGCGGTCGAGGTTGAACTTCTGAGTCTTGCGTCCTGGATAAGCTTCGTCCTCATGTGCTTCGTCCACTTCTACCGGATCCCAGCGGTTGGCATAGTCGAATGTCTTGTCCTGGTCGATAGGCAGACCGTTCTTGGTGTAGAAGCGGCTAAGCATGGCAATAGTAGGAGCCACACCATTCCATCCCCATCCACCATTGATGTACGGTATACTCTTGTTCTGCAATCCATAGTAGCCCTCACCACGTGAGTCAGCCCAGATAACCTCAGAGTTGGCACCTGCCTTCTCGTCCTCAGCCGAGTAGTCGGTGATGGTGTAGCGCAGAGCACGCACTATTGGGTCGGCAGGATAGCCGTTTTTGTTGAGCTTGCAGTCGCCACGATCATAGAGGTGGTAACCGGCTGTTTCGGCAGCAGCAATAGCGTCCTTGAATGCGGCAGCGGCCTTTTCCCACTTGGTTGCATCGTATGTCAAAGGCATAAGGGCGTTGCCATCATTGTTCTTGAAGTCGGAGTAGAACTTGCTGTTGCCGTTGAACAGAGGCGAAGCAGCATAGAGCAACATCTTTGCCTTCATAGCCTTGGCAGCTACACTTGTGGCAAGACCGAATTCGCCAGCCTGAGCACCAGTACGTGTCTCAGGAAGACCCTTAGCAGCCTCGTCGAACTTCTCGCAAATGAAGTTCACGCAGTCGTCGTAAGGCTCCTGACCCTGATAGTCAGACGGCAGAAGCATAGGGTCTGGAGTCTGGTGAACAAGGATGATAGGACCATAGCAGCGAGAGAGCAGGAAGTGATAGTAGCCGATGAGGAATGTCACCTGTGCCTTGTAGTCGTTGCGGTCCTTTTCTGCCAGTCCATGGAAGTTGCCAGTCTTGTTAAGCTCGTCCTGGAACATGTAGCACTGGCGTATGCCCTGATACAATGTGTTCCAGTAACTTATCACTGGGTTTGAGGCAGAATAGTTGCCCTTCGGGAAAGCGGCGAATGTCTCATGCTCGAAAGCTGTCACCACCTCGTCACCGGTAAGGAAGTCGAGCGACGTAGGTCCGGCGTTAGGTGTAGGCAAATATCCGTAGCAAGAGTACAGATAGTTGAGGGCTGCCTGGCGGTCCTTGGTCATGTCGGTGCCAGTGGTTGTCTCGGCAGGGATTACGTCAAGGTAGTCGCACGATGTCATCGTGAGTCCCGCAGCGAGCATGCAGCCTATGATTGCTTTATTTAGAATTTTCATATTGTTTTTTTAATTAATTGTGAGTTGAACACCTACGTTAACGGTCATCTGTGTCGGGTACTTGGTGGTGTAGTTGCCACCGCCCATCTCAGGATCCCACTTCTTGAACGGTGAGAATGTGAGCAGGTTGGTACCGTTTACATAGAATCGCATGTTCTTCAGCGAGTAGCCAATCTCTGCGTTCTTGAGCTTGAGGAAACGACCGTTGCGCAACCAGTAGCTTGATGATGCTGTGTTGTGGTTGTTATAGTTGTCGGTCAGACGCGGATACTTGGCGTTCGGGTTCTGATTGTCTGGGCTCCAGTGGTCCTCGTCAACAAACTCCAATACGCCACGGCGGTAAGAAGAACCGAACGGCTGGATGTCGCTGAGCATGAGAGCCACGTTGCCACGACCCTGGAAGAATACCGAGAAGTCCCAGTTCTTGTAGCCTACCGACGGACCGAAACCGTAGATAATCTTCGGTACGCTTACGCCCAATGGCACCTGGTCGTCGGCTGTGATGCGTCCGTCGTACTCGCCGTTGCGGTCTGGCTGGTCAACATACTTGATGTCACCAGGAGCGATGGCGATATTGCCAAGGGTAGATGTCGGGTTGTTTGCGACGTCAGCCTTGTCAATGTAAAGACCGTTGGCCACGTAACCCCATACGGTGTTGACGTTCTTGCCCTGGCTCTTCATGGCCTCGCGCTTGCCCGGAGCCTCGTCGTATACCGAAATCTTGTTGTTGTTGTAGGTGAATGTACCCTGGAACTGGATAGAGAGATCGTTGTTGATACGCTTGCTGTAGTTCACAGCCATATCAAATCCCTTGTTAATCACCTCAGCAAGGTTACCGTAGATCTTGGTGTTGGCAGTTCCCAAGTAGTTAGGTATAGAGAGCTTCTGCTGGAAGATGTTGGTACGACGCTCACGGAACCAGTCGAAGGTGATGTCGAGAGCGTTGAAGAGCTGCATGTCGAAACCGAGGTCGAGCTTATGACCTACCTCCCATGACACGTTCTCGTTGCGCAGACGGTTCCATCCCGGACCTGAATATGTAACGAAGTTGCCTGGCAAACCAGTTGTGAACCCACCGTTGCCGGTGAGAGCTACATCCTCACGATAGATGAAACGCTCGTAGCCATACTGGTCGTTACCTACAAGACCGTAAGTACCACGGATCTTGAAGTTTGAAACAACGCTCTTGACTGGCTCCCAGAACTTCTCCTCGCTGATGTTGTAGCCTAAACCTACTGATGGGAAGAAGCCCCACTGGTGGCCCTTGGCAAACTGCTCCGAACCGTTGTAACCAGCATTGAACTCAATGAGGTAGCGGTGCTTGTAGTCGTATGTGGCACGTGCAGCGAAACCAATCTTGCGCTGTGGCAGAGATGCGAGCACATTGTCGGTGAAGATGTTAGAGCTGTACTGGTTGATGTTCCAGAGGAGCATACCAGTTACGGTGTGGTCGCCGAATGTGCGGTTGTAGTCGAAGTATGCCTGAGCATAGTAGCGACGGTCACCGGCATTCTGACCAGAGTTGCTGAGCACTGGCTTAGATGGGTCGCCCTTAGGAGTCTGCACGTAAGAGAATGTGCCGTCTTCGTTCTGGGTATAGTTTTTCAACTCATAGTGGTTGAAGTTGAGCGAGCGGAATGTAGTGCTCTTCGACCAGTTCTTGAATGAGAACATCACGTGGAAGCCGAGTCCCTGAGTGATGAAGTCGAGCTTCTGGTCAAAGTTCAAGTTGGCTGTGATGGTACTTGCGAATGAGTCCTGATAGCCGCTCACGAGACGTGCCATAGGGTTGAAGTTACCACCGTTGGCAAGCTGACGATAGCCCCAGTGTACCCACTCGTCGCCCTCATTGTCGTACTGGATAGGGAAGAGCACCGGGTTGGCGTTCATCATCTGTGAGTAGAGGTCGTTCAACGAACCAGAGATGTCGTTGCTGCCAGCAAGCGGACCGTGCATGTTGTCGAGACCTGCGTACAAGTGGAGGGAGATCTTCGACGACTTCGACATGTTGAAGTCGATGTTGTTCTGGAACGCATAGCGCATGTAGTCGATGTTGTTGTTGTAAGAATAGTACTCCTTACTGCGGTTGCGCAACATACCAGTCTCATGGCTCACGTTGAGGTTCATGAAGTACACAATCTTGTTGGTACCACCACGCACGTTCATGTTGGCCTTCTGGTTGTAAGATGCTGTCTTGAACATCTCCTTATACCAGTTGACATCAGGGAACACCTCGCCATTGACATGATTGCGAGTGTTTGCAATCTGCTCGGCTGTGTAGAGAGTGTTGCCAGTGCCTTCGTTGGTCACAGCCTCGTTGAACAGCTCCATGAAACGTGCGCCGTCGACAAACTTAGGCTTTGATGTAGGCATAGTGACGTTGGCCTCCACACGGAACGAAATCTTCGGACGGTCGAGGTCCTGGCCGCTCTTTGTGGTGATGATGAGCACACCGTTGGCACCACGCGAACCATACATGGCGGTGGCAGAAGCGTCCTTAAGGATAGAGAAACTCTCGATTACGTCTGGGTCGAGGTGGTTGAGGTCGTCCTGCGAAATCTCCATACCGTCCATGACGATAAGCGGCGACTTGGCACCACTAATGGTGGCGATACCACGGATGTAGAAGTCGGAACCGTTGGCACCTGGCTGACCGCTGCTCTGTGTGGCGATGACACCCGACAGACGTCCTGCGAATGATGATGAAATACTTGCTGATGGCACGCGCAGACTCTCAGGCTTAACCTGCTGCACCGAACCTACCACAGTCTCTTTCTTCTGTGTGGCACCGAATGCGGTCACCACAACGTCGCCAAGCTGCTTGGCATCATCCTTAAGAGTTACTGAGAAAACTGTCTTGCCCTTCATCTGCACTTCCTGCGTCTGATAGCCGAGGTAAGAGACTACGAGCACGTCCTTGGTGTTGGTAACGTCGAGCATGAACTTGCCGTCAGCGTCGGTTACTGTGCCTTTCTTAGGGTTGCTCTTCAAAACAACGGAAGCACCTATTACGGTCTCACCGTTTTCGTCAAGCACCAGACCGGTAATCTTATGATGCTTAGCCTGCTGTGCGGCAAAAGCAACATTCTCGGTCTTAGGCTTCAGCAAACTTGCGACATCAGCTGTGTTTTTGCTAATGGTGTTGTCAGCAGCAAAAGCTGATATAGGCAGCAGAACGGCTGCTCCTATGATACCACTTCCAATGCTGATTTTTTGTTTGTTTTGCATAAGTAGTAAGTAATTAATATGAATGATTACACCCGTAGCCGGATGCGTTGTTATTTAATTCAGATTTGGTTGTAATACTCTGTTTATGGTCTGCATAGATTGTTATGCTTCATATATACGTCTGCAAAATTACAGAATATTTATTAACCGACAAAGTAACTATTCAGCGAATGCCATAGCATAGCTGTCCGTGCTCCCCCAAAGGGCACGGATAGCTTTATATGGTGATAAGTCATGCTTTTTTGCTGTTTCTACAATAGAGTGCAGTTCCAAGAAAGCGTCAGCTCCAAGTTCTGACCGGAATGTGCCAGAGTTTTTCAATTTGATTTTCAGTTTTCTAATGCCACGTTCACTGTCGTTGTTGTCTGACGGTATCAAAGGGTCTTCAAGAAAATTGAACATGTAGTCTCTGCACTTAATCAATCCGTTCTTCAAACGCTGAAAGTCTTTGCCAAGACTTGTGACACTCTGCTTGAGTGTATCATCAAGCCTTTTAAGCCACGGATCTTTAGGAATGATGTCTTGCGGATGCTCGTTACGTTCATGTATGGCCTGTTGCAGAATGTTTTCAATGCGCCTTGACCACTGCTGTTTGTCATCAACCTCATTCAGATATTGCAGTTCTCGCAGAATGTGGGCAAGACACACTTGGTGATTCAAGAAATGCAATGCAAAATATGCACTGTGACGGTCTGTTACCGCAATCATACGCTCAAGTGAATCGCCAAATCTGTCCGTCAGTTCCTTGCTGCTCCGTCCATTCCCCCTGAACAGCAAGGTGAAATAGACGGTTTGAGCAATCCAAGCCCAATCAAGTCTCTTGTTGCAGTAGCATCCCGACTCGTCAAAGCCAACAACGGCAGACTGCATGATGCATTCCTTTATTTTCTCAATTGCCGGCAGTGCCTTGGCTTTCGCGTCGTTAATCCAGTTTACAAGTGAGCCTTGCGTCAGTTCAATGCCGAATATCTCGTGAAATATGTTCTCAATCCGTCCATAAGGAAGAAATTGCACGACAGAAAGATACACGGCAAGTGACTTTACGCTGGCATCGTATATGACGGCGTTGCCTCCGCGTTTTCGTGGCTTGTGTGACTGTACCGTAGCTCCACATTTATTGCATATCGTCTTGTAGTGTCTGATCTCCTTGATGACTGGTTTCAATTCCGGCAAGGTTATCACCTGAGTTACATAATCCAGGATACGTTCACAGTCCTCAAGAGAATGTCCACACTGGGTGCAGTAGTTGGCACTAATATCTATTATGCTGTCGGGGGATTCTGACTTTAGCAGAGTGTTTCCGTCATGCCCGAACTGTCCTCCGGGTTTTCTGCCTGTTGGTTTTCTTAAAGTCTTGGTACGCCTTTTCACCTCGTCACTCATACGCTCCAATCACTGTAATCACACAAGTTCCCCTTTTTTTTGCTGTAATCTTTCCTTGGCTACTCACTGCTGCAATCTTGCTCTTAGATGTTTTATAAGTAATTTTTTCATTAGCTTTCGCCGGGGTTTTCTTAACTTTCAATTGATAGTTTTTCCCTATTCCCCGCAAAACTACAGTTTTTACATTTGGTTTTAATTTCTTGATCGCAACTTTTTTTTGTACTGTAACTTTGACTTTCGCGCTAGCTCCACTCTTCATTATTACTGTGATGTAACAGATACCTTTAGATTTCGCAGTTATTTTTCCCTCCATAGTAGAACAGTCGTTCTATTTCTATTATACATGATTTACAGAAAAATAAATTACAGAATAATTACCAAATAATTACAATTTTATTACACTTTGCCACATTTCGTTAATACATAATTACAAAACAAATATAAAACAGGACATTTAAAGCTTACTTCTGAAGTTCAACCTTTGCTGTAAAATCGGATGCACAAGGTCTGACATCTCTTGAAGCAAGCATATAAAGGTCGGAGGAACGGCAGGTGAGTTCAGCCTGACGTGTTACCTGAGGAACTTTAAGCTCAATCATTTCCTTTAAGCCTGTTGTGAATGGGATAGTATATTTTCCCGAAGGAGCTTCCATTGGTAGGAATAATAGGGTCTGTTGCAGGATGGGATGACTTTTCCGAGTT
>OQVL01000279.1_pt1 | contig 24987 bp, 18 predicted proteins | sample 1691501 | NCBI WGS metagenome assembly OQVL01 (sample SAMN03418253, study PRJEB22391) | human gut metagenome | biome: human-gut; feature: organic feature; material: feces | host: Homo sapiens | place: Tanzania | collected 2013-01 | reverse complement strand
AATCAAAGTTGAAAAGATAGATTAGGATGAAACGAATATCTTCCATCTGGATCGCATTTCTGGGAATAGTCGTGGGCGCGATCATTGTGCTGGCCTACAACGCCTACAACCAGAAAAGGAATATGCTCCGTGTGCAGTACGGGGACTGGCGGAAACTGAATCTGATCCTTGACCAGATCGACAAGAACTATGTTGACACTATCAATGTCGGGAAAGTCACCGATGCGGCCATAACCGCCGCGTTGGCTGAGCTGGATCCTCATTCAGTCTATATGCCACCTGTCGAGCTGACCGAGGCGGAGACCGATCTGGCCGGCAATTTCGATGGAATCGGCATCCAGTTCAACGTTCCTAACGACACGGCCATCGTGCTGGAGGTCATCCCGGGAGGCCCGTCCGAGAAGGTCGGACTGCAGAAAGGTGACAGGATCCTCAAGGTCGGGGACAAGGACATCGCCGGAGTGAAATTCCCGCAGGACAGTATGGTCCGCAGAATGAAGGGCCTAGCCGGAACCAAGGTCACGGTCACAGTCGGCAGAGGCAACGAGACGATCCCGTTCGAGATTACCAGAGGGAAGATTCCGATGCACTGCGTGGACGCTTCGTTTATGATCAACGACACCACCGGCTACATCAAGCTCTCCAAGTTCTCCAGAACGACATTCTCGGAGTTCTCACAGGCCAGCGCCACACTGCTCGGGAAAGGGATGAAGAAACTGATCTTCGACCTGCGCGACAACACAGGAGGCTATTTCGATCAGGCTCTGCTGCTTTGCGATATGTTCCTCAAGAAAGGAGACGAGATCGTCTATATGCAGGGTCTTCACCGGAAGAAGGACGACTACAAGGCCGACGGCAAGGGCATTCTTCAAGACATTGACCTGACAGTGCTGATCAACGAGTCAACGGCATCGTCCAGCGAGATATTCGCAGGAGCCATCCAGGACAACGACAGAGGCCTCATCATCGGAAGGCGCTCGTTCGGCAAGGGTCTCGTGCAGGAGCCAGTCTATTTCAGCGACGGTTCCGGAGTGCGACTGACTGTGGCAAGATTCTACACGCCATCCGGCCGCTGCATCCAGAAGCCATATTCAGAAGACTACCAATACGACATCTACAAGCGTTACGCCGACGGAGAGATGTACGACGCTGACAGCATCAAGGTTGACTCCACGGCCGCCTACAAGACAGTGGCTGGAAGGACAGTCTATGGCGGTGGCGGCATCATCCCGGACGTGTTCGTGCCGGTGGACACCACCAGGGCCACGAAATTCTTTATCGCCTGCAACAAGAAAGCGACGCAGATGAGGTTCGCCTCGGCGATGTTCGACAAATACAAATCGCGGCTCTCCGAAATCGACAATGACACCGAGCTTGGAATATTCCTGGACAGAATGAATATCCCGTCCGCCTTCCGTGAATATGCCTCCTCGAAGGACGGCATCACCTGCACGCAAAAAGAATGGGAAGAGACTTCTGAATATCTCCTCCCACAACTCCGCGCCCTTGTCGGGCGGTATTCCAAACTCGGTGAGAACGCCTTCTACAAGATGTACCTCAACGTGGATGTCACGCTGAAGAAGGCTATTGAATCGGACTCACGTAGTCTTTTACATCCTGCCCGCTGACAGGATTCCCTCCAAGTATCATCAGGCGCTCCACGACATTGCGGAGTTCCCTGATGTTACCAGTCCATGATTTCTCCTGGAGCAGCCTGACCGCTTCGGGAGAAAATGTTTTCACCGGCATCCCGGACTCCGTGCTGATCTGATTTACAAAATAGTCAATAAGCAGAGGGATGTCATCTTTCCTTTCGTCCAGCGACGGCACCTTGATGACGATGACGCTCAGGCGGTGGTACAGGTCTTCCCTGAAATTGCCCTTGGCTATCTCATCCTGAAGATTCTTGTTCGTGGCCGCCACCACCCTCACGTCAACAGTTATGTCCTTGTCACTGCCGACCCTGGAGAGCTTGCGCTCCTGCAGCACACGCAGCACCTTGGCCTGAGCGGCAAGGCTCATGTCCCCGATCTCGTCCAGGAAAAGAGTCCCGCCGTCAGCCTGCTCGAACTTACCCTTGTGCTGCTTGATGGCCGAGGTGAAAGCGCCTTTCTCGTGGCCGAACAATTCACTTTCAATCAGTTCCGACGGGATGGCCGCACAGTTCACCTCGATGTACGGCATCGTGCTTCTGGCACTCTGCTCGTGGAGACTCCGCGCAACCAGCTCCTTGCCCGAACCGTTGGGGCCGACGATCAGCACACGGGCGTCAGTCGGGGCGACCTTCGCAATGATGTCGCGCTCATGCCGGATAGGCTCTGACTCCCCTATCATCCGTTGGCCGTAAACCTTCTTTTTCAGAGTCTTGTTCTCGGAGATTATCGTAGCCTTCTCGGAGGCGTTCTTGATCGTGATCAGAATCCTGTTCAGGTCCAGAGGCTTCTGGATGAAGTCGAAAGCGCCTTTCTTGATGCATTCCACGGCTGTGTCGATGTCTCCATGGCCGGAGATCATCACAATGGCCGAATCGATGCCCTCGGCGACCATCTTGTCCAGCACCTCGGTTCCGTCCATTCCCGGCATCTTGATGTCGCAGAAAATCACATTGTACCTTTCCTTGTCCACCATCGCAAGGGCGGTCGCACCGTCCTCGGCCACATCCACATCGTAGCCCTCGTCACTCAGAATCTCCTTAAGGGAATTCCTGATGGACCTCTCGTCATCAACAATCAATATCTTCATAGAAATTCGTCTTTGTTCTTACCTATAAATCGCACATCCCGTTTCCGCGGAACCCACTCCTCCGGATAACGGTAATATTACTTGTTCTGGAATGATATTCCGTAATACAAATATCGGACAAATTTCTTTCTTTGGGAAATGAAAGGATAACTTTGAAGCAGTTTTGATTTGTCTGTTTGTTTGATGATTGTTTCACCCCAAAGAACATTTCAAGTAACCTTCAAAAAATAACCTGCATCACTTAAGGGGATTATCCGCAAAGAATGCCAATCATTTACAAACCACGGACACGATAAAACGCCACCAACGGTATTCAATCCACTATCACTGTGGCTGACCCTCCCTCGGGATATGGGGGTCAGCCACACACTATGGCCTCTCGGCATTACCAGAGCCATTCTTGCGTGCCCGTGGTTTGCACAGGGTTTGTACAGGGTTTGTACAGGGTTTGTACAGGGTACCAAAAAATCAAAACAGCAGAGCCGTTCTATGATGTTCAGGGTGATTCTATGTATGAATCCACTTGAAAAAGTACCATTCGCCACTTTTTTACCCCCGTTGGAAGTACCTGTGTTGCACATATTTTTCAAAAAAAGACTTTTTCAAGTGGATTCATGTATTCAATTTTATCGATTGATTCAACTTATTATTTTCATGTTCCTAAAGGACAACTTTGAAGCTGCTTTGATTTGTTTGTTTGAAGATTATTTCACCCCAAAAGAACATTTCAAACAAATCAAAACAGCTTCTTTATTCTTTACATAAAATTTGATAATTTTGCCGTATGAAACTACCTGACATCATCATAGCCATCGACGGCTATTCATCGACAGGCAAGAGCACGCTTGCCAAACTGATAGCGGAACAATTCGGATTCCTTTATCTGGACTCCGGGGCTCTCTACCGTGGAGTTACATTGTACGCCCTTGAGAAAGGGTTCATCGGGAAGGACGGAGCCATTGACGAAGCCGCCCTCAAGGCTGCACTACCGGATTTGGGGCTGGATTTCAAGGCCGAGGGAACATTCATCGGAGACAGATGCATAGAAAAGGAGATCCGCACGCTGGAGGTGTCCGGCCACGTCAGTCCGATCTCGGCGATCCCGTTTGTCAGGGAATATGTCGATGAGCGTCTGCACGCTTTCGGACAGAGGAAAAGAATCGTGATGGACGGCAGGGACATCGGCACGACGGTGTTCCCGGACGCCGAGGTCAAGATATTCATGACAGCCAGCGACGAGGTCAGGGCAAAAAGGCGCTTCGACGAGCTTAAGGCCAAAGGTCTGGAGCCGTGCATGGAAGATGTGATGAAGAACCTTCTGGAGCGGGACTACATCGACTCGCACCGTGAGGTTTCCCCTCTTTCCAGAGCAGCTGACGCTTTCGTGCTGGACAACTCAGACATGAACCTGCACGAGGAACTTGTCTGGTTCCAAGGACTTGCGCAGGGACGCTTCGGGATTCTTGAATAGGGGCATGAACCTTCAGGTTGAGATAGAGAGACACTCCGGCTTCTGCGGCGGTGTCATCCGGGCGATCAGCCGTGCCGAGAAGTTTCTGGAGGACTTTCCGGGAAAGACGTTATACTCCCTCGGCGATATTGTGCACAATGAGGCGGAACTCCAGAGGCTCGGAGGGAAAGGCCTCGTCACAATCGACAAGGAAGGGCTTATGAATATTCCCGACCCTTCTTCTGAGACGCTTCTCATCAGGGCGCACGGCGAGCCGCCGCAGACATATTCATTGGCATGCGAACTTGGTTTGACGGTCATAGACTGCACCTGTCCGGTGGTGCTGAAACTGCAAAAGAGCATCAGGGAGGCCTACGAGAGGGTCAAGCCCGCCGGAGGACAGATCGTCATATTCGGGAAAATCGGGCACGCCGAGGTGCTTGGTCTGCTTGGGCAAGTCAGCGGCGACGCGGTGGTGATTGAGAATATGCCGATGCTTCTTTCCGCGCTTGAGGACGGTTCCATCCGGACAGACCGGCCGCTGGAGATATTCTCGCAGACCACCAAGAGTCCGGTGGAATATTCCGAGATCTGCAAAGTGCTTTCGGAGTCTCTTCGGCACTTCGATCGATCGGACGGTGAGCCTGCCGAACCGTCTGGACAGGCGCTTCGACAGGCTCAGCGACCGCTAAGATCTGAGACTTGCGGTAGAGAAGCGTTACCTGCTCCGACCAGCCTGACGGTTCACAACACCATCTGCTCACAGGTCGCATCCCGGCACGAAGAACTGACCGAATTCGCCCTTCAACACGATGTAATCATCTTTGTGTCAGGGCTCTCCAGCTCCAACGGGAAAGTACTTTTCGACCTTTGCAAGTCCCGGAATCCGCGCACCTACCATATTTCCGATCCATCGGAATTAGTCCCCGGCTGGTTCTCGGACGGCGACAAGGTCGGCATCTGCGGCGCCACCTCCACCCCCGGCTGGCTGCTGAGGCAGGTGGCGGATGCAATCACTTGTCTCTGAACCCCGTCGAAGCGGCATGGTCGCCTACCTTTATGCCGATGACGCCGGACGGATGCAATCACCTGTCTTTGAACCTCGTCGAAGCGGCATGGTCATCTACCTTTATGCCGATGACGGCGGACGGACGCAATCACCTGTCTCTGAACCCCGTCGAAGCGGCATTGTCGCCTACCTTTATGCCGATGACGGCGGACGGATGCAATCACCTGTCTCTGAACCCCGTCGAAGCGGCATGGTCGCCTACCTTTATGCCAATGACGGCGGACGGATGCAATCACCTGTCTCTGAACCCCGTCGAAGCGGCTGCAGGCCGCCACTAAACGAGGCGGCCAATCCATGATGGCGGCACGTCGGTGAAAGAATATTTGCAGGAATATCCACAAATAGTTAACTTTGCGGTCGAAATGATTGCGCATCAATCTTTTGAAATCTGAATCAGAAAGATTGCTTAAGTTGAGGCCCGGTTTTTAACGGTTAACAAATTCATTACATATTTTATGGCAACAACAGCAGATTTTAAGAACGGCCTTTATATCAGCTACAACGGCAAGCCTTGCCAGGTAGTCTATTTCCAGCACGTCAAGCCAGGAAAAGGCCCGGCATTCGTAAAGACAAAGCTTCGTAACCTTGAGAACGGAAGGATCCTTGAGAATACCTTCACGGCTGGTATGAAGATCGATGTCATCAACGTCGAGAGACGTCCTTACCAGTTCCTCTATTCTGACGAGGACGGATTCAACTTCATGCACGAGGAGACCTACGAGCAGATCCACCTGCCCCACGACGTTGTCGAGAACTCTGACCTCATGAAGGAAGGCCAGCACGTCGAGATGATGTTCGTCGTTGAACCAGAGGAGAAGTGCCTCACCTGCGAGCTTCCAACCTACGTTACCCTTGAGGTAACCTACACAGAACCAGCTGTGAAGGGCAACACAGCCTCCACCAGCGCATTGAAGGAGTGCACCCTTGAGACCGGAGCCAAGATCATGGTTCCTCTGTTCATCAATCAGGGCGACAAGATCACTGTCAACACCACCGACCGCTCCTACGGTCAGAGAGTGTAAGTGTCCGTGTCTGACCACACAGGCATCACGCTGAAACCCAATCTTGCATCATTCAGTGCAAGACCATAAAGGATCACCACCGCCAGATACAGAACACCAGCGCCGAAACCCAACCTTGCATCATTCAGTGCAAGACCATGTATTTCGCCGAAATCCAGTTCCGCGAACGAAGTTAAAATATCCGACAGAAGTTCTCTTGTATTTCGCCGAAATCTAGTTCCGCACCATTTTGCGCAAGAGTCTGTATTTCAGTAGATTGTTTCAAAACAAAATCGGATGGCCCGCATTTGAGCCGTACGGTTTTGTTTTACCCACCTTGTCCCGAAGCCGCTTCACTCCCCCACAGACTGACTGAAAAGTCTCGGCTGAAAAGTCTCGGCGAGAGTTGAAACGTATGTACCCACCCCCTACTGGGGCGACAACGAGTTTTCTATCCTCACTGGGGCGCCTTTACTTTTAGTAAGCGTTAAATAATAAGTTGGTAAAGAATTGGCGGTATTTTCGAGGATAGATGTCTTTTTGAAGGAGGAGTGTGCCGGTGGCACATGACTGAAGAGAAAAGACATCTAGACCGAAAAGAGAATCAAAGATTACCAAGTTATTTTTTAAGGATAGCTTAAGACAATCTCCCCCAAATGTGCTTGGAAACTTTTTGGGAAGAGAACATGAGGTTTCTGACACTGATTACTGAACACGGCTTCTGTGACAGAAACCGCCAAGGCCGCTTGCCAGAAAACCACAAGCACAAGAGGATGGTCTATAAAGAGGTGAGAGGCAGATTGATGTGGCTGACCCCCGCTTTCGGGGATAGGGTCAGGCACAGTGACCGGCTTCTGAACGTGGCCAAATGCGCATCTCTGTGCTTGCAGTTTGTAAAGTGGAGAATGGCACCTCCTAAAACCGGACATTGAGTATGAGGTTGCAGAACCAACAATTGCCGAAACTGTGGTTACAGTGCTTGTGACAGCATCGGAATCGCGGAACTGTCAAATGTGGAATACTATGCCGAGAGCCACTGCTTTTTCAACAAAATAGTAATCTGTCATGTCCAAAATACAAGCCTGCAGATGCACCAAAGGGTTGAGACACAACTTAGCCGTTGAATAATTGCGTCAACGGATAATAATCGCGACCTTTGCACAAGGAAAGAGACTACAGTTTTCTTGATGCGGCTTTCACAAAAAAGAGACTACGGTTTTCTTGACGCGGCTTTCACAAAAAGAGAAGACGGTTTTCTTGATGCGGCTTTCACAAATATGTACAGTACTATGGCAAACTTCTATGATTACTCTGTGTCGAACGACTCCGAGGAAAATGAAGGGCAGGCGAAAGCAGCCCGGATGGACTTCAAGACAAGGAGCCGGGATAAACGTTCAGAGAACGAGAGTTCCCCCGGCGAAAGTTCAAATGATGCCTATGGCGGAAGATCAGATGATGTCCACGGCAGCAGTATCAGGAGCGAGAAAAAAGTTCCTGTCAAAGTAGACAAAGGGCAGCCGGTCACGGCAGATAAAGGGTTTGAGGCAATCGAATGGAATGGCTGTGCCGGAGGCAGATGCGGCAGTACCGGTGAATTGAGGGGGAATGCGGGAGGAGAATGGAACGGCAGGACAGACGGTGGAGGGTGGGCGGACAAGGCTGTGGATGACTGCTCCCATATATACTCAGACGGCACCTCAGTCAACAGTTTGTTCGACACAAGGCAGGAAAAGATAGCCGTCATGAATATGATCGCGATATTGGCATATTCATACAATGTGAAGATTCTGGTGCAGCAGGTCATGACGACCCATGTGCATCTGATTGTGAGCGGTACGGCGTGGGATCGGGAACGTTTCGCGCGGGAGCTCAGAAGGCGGTTGATCCTTTGGGCGGCGGATAGGGAGCATAGTACCAACGCCACAATCATGGTGGGCAACGATGCCATAAGGAGCGAGCGCGAGTTGATGAACAAATTCATGTATGTCTATAGGAACGCGATAGTGGCAGGCTACCCTGGGATGCCATGGGAATATGTCGGAGGACCGGGGAACATATTCTTTGCCGTTCATGAAATGAAAGGAGGTTGTCCTGTCAGCAAACTGACTGAAAGGGAGAAAAGAGCAACATTCCGCACGCGGGTGAAGATTCCTGATGAATGGAGGTTCAATGAGGAAGGCCTGATTCTCCCATGGTGCTATGTTGATGTGGCAAGAGTCGAACGATTGTTCAAATCGCCCAAAGTGTTCATCGCTTTTTTGAGCCAAAGCAAGAAGATAGAGTCGGAAATAGACATGGAATGTTCTCGTGAATATGTCCGAGTCTTCAGTGAGAGAGAATTGCGATCGGAATGCAAGGAATTGTTCTTGAATATGTTCGGAAAGGTTTCTGCGTCAAGGGCAAACCTTGAGGAAAGGCTTGCTGTCGCCCGGAAAGTTTGGGGCGACAAAAAAACTTTTTCGATTTCGTCCCTAAGCCGTGTCACTCTCGTACCCCAAAGTGTGCTTGAGACAATTTTTGGAAAGAAGTCGTGAGCGGATCCGTCACTGGATGCCGGACACATGAATCCTGTAACAGAAACCGTCACGGGCCACGTGTCACGGGTCACGAGTACGAGCCACGGGTCACTGGCAAGAGCCACGGGTCACGAGCACGAGCCACGGGTCACGAACACGAGCCACGGGTCACTGGCAAGAGCTACGGGACACGAGCAAAAGCCACAGGTCACAGGCAAGAGCCACAGGTCACGAACACAAACTACAGGCCACGAACACGATCCACAGGTCACAGGCAAGAGCCACGGGACACAGGCAAGAGCCACGGGACACGAGCAAAAGCCACAGGTCACTGGCAAGAGCCACAGGTCACAGGCAAGAGCCACGGGACACAGGCAAGAGCCACAGGTCACGAACACAAACTACAGGCCACGAACACGAGCCACAGGTCACAGGCAAGAGCCACGGGTCACGAACACGAGCCACAGGTCACTGGCAAGAGCCACGGGTCACGAACACGAGCCACGGGTCACTGGCAAGAGCTACAGGCCACGAGCACGAAAGGTAGGTCTGTAGAGGCGTGAGAGGCAGATTGATGTGGCTTACCCCCACTTTCGCGGATAGGGTCAAGCACAGTGACCGGTGTCTGAACGTGGCCAGAAGCACATCCCTGCACTCGTGGCTTGTGAAGAAAAGAATGCCGCCAGCGCCAACTTCCCATTCTACGCCTTCACCTCGAAGAACTTGCGGCGGGCGTGAGCCGGCTCCGGCAGCCCGGATGAATCTTCCCTTTCATCCCCGGGAAGTGTACGCACACGATGCAGCACCGCTCCGATTACGACCGGAAGGCTGCCGTTGGCAACCGGCAGAAACCCTTCCGGAACGATTTCACGGGCATACTTCCGCTTCCACCAGAAGTACTGGTGCTCTGGAATGCCTTTCTCTTTCAACAGGGCCTTGATTGCTGTCCCTTTCTCCCGGGCCTCGCCCTGGATCTCTTCGATTTGTTCGCGTGTAAGCATGTCAGTTAGTATTAGTGGTGCAAAGTTATATGCCACTTAATCAAACTGACAGTCGTACTTTATCGAATGCTTACGCACGGTAGGCGGACACCACAACCAGTGTTGATGGCAAAAAGAAAAGGGAATGACCAGTTGGCCATCCCCCTTGTGAATATCAGCGTGTTCGGATTATTTGCCGAAGACAGCGTTGATTACATGTACACCCTCTGTGTAGTTTGTGGTTCCATGTACAAAATTAGAGAAGTTGCCGGCGTCAATCTTGGTCCCTTCAACAGATCCGGATACTTTGATCGGGCTGGTCTCTCCAAGAGTGATGTTCTTCGTCTTACCGTTGAATTTACCAATCACAAGACCTCTTGTGGCCTCGGCTCCGCCGGAAATCACGCAATCCACGACACAACCGTTTCCTGTGTTGTGAGCGGCGTTTCCGATGTTTCCGATAAGGCCTCCGATGCCATCAACAGTTGCCATGGCGGTCACTTTTCCGAAAGCCTTGCAGGTCTCTATGGTGTTGCCTTGAGAGTGGAAACCGCAGAGGCTGCCGATAACGCTGGCCTTGTCGCCGGATTCGAAGATGATCTCACCTTCGTTTGTACAGTTGTCCATGTTGCCGGTACCTCCCTGAACTCCACCTGCGCGAACCTTAACAGTTCCGCTAATGGTAATGTCACCCTTGTTGACACAGTCTTTCGTGCATGTGCTTTGCTTAGCCTCTTTTCCTGGCCAGCCCACGATTCCGCCTACTGCTGAATTGGACTTTGACGCATCAGAGAACACGTTGATCGGACCTTCGTTGGTACAGCCCGTGATGTTCGACTTGATCTGTCCCACGGCGAAGTAATCTCCTCCTGTGATGCCACCTGCTAGAACAATCGCCTCATTTCCGGACATGGCAGAACCATTGCTGGAAGCAAGTTTCGCGTAAACCTCGCCGTAGTTGTGACAATTAGTGATGTCACCGTTGGACGCTCCGGCAATACCTCCGACATCCTGTCTCTTCACGTTTCCCGTTACTGAGTCAATAGATGTGTTCACAAGAGATACCTTGCCTTTGTTCACGCAATTCGTCACAGCGAACTGTCCGTTTTCATCATTGCCGCCGTAAGCGACAAGACCGCCTACTGAAGGTGCGCAGTTCTTCACATCGACAATAGTCGAAGCGCCGTTGACAAAGGCGCATGAGGCACTTATCGTCCCTTCGTTTGAGCAGTCTTTCATTGTCGCCTTGAGATATCCGGCGATGCCGGCGACGGCCGCACCCTTCATTGATGTCTGAGCTGTCACTGTGATGTTGCCGGTGTTGTGGCAATCGGTGATGTCGGCCAGACCTTCAGCGACAAGGGCTCCACAGATGACGGCGTCGTCAAAGGCGTCGGCGCTCATTGTGATGTTCGCCTTGTTTGTCACGTTGGTGAGCTCACCCTTGTTCCTTATGGCAATGATTCCGAATTCGGAAGCCGTCGGAACGAACGAGCATGACGCGTCAATGACAAGATCCTTGACGGTGCCGACTTCAGTGAACAAAGGAGCGGTTCCCTTCCAGTTCTTGATGCTGTGGTTGTTACCGTTGAAGATTCCAGGGAATGTCGCGCAAGTCGGGATTGTCTTCCCAGTAAGGTCGATGTCTGCGGTCAGGTTGACAACACTCGTGGCATCAGCTGTGGTTAGTTCCTTTCCGTTAAAGAGTTTGACGAACTCATCGGCTGTCGCTATGTCCTTAGGGAATGCAGCCTTTTCAAGTGTGGTGATGTCAAGAGTCTCGGAATATTCGGATTCCTTGCCGTCCTTATTGAGAGACTTGGCTCTCACGTTATACTTTGTCTTGTCTGTAAGGTCTGAAATCTTAAGAGCTGTCTCCTCTGTCTCTATTGTTGTCCAGTCAGAAGCGGAAGCGAGTTTGTATTCCACGACATATTTGACAGCGTTCACGCAAGGATCCCATTTCAAAGTAATGGCGTCAGCAAGCGGAGTCGCCGCAAGATTAGGAATGCCGACAAAATCAGGCTTTACGAACCCGTAGCCGAGAACAAGTTGGACAGGCTCGTTGTCTTGAGCGATATATACCCAGTCAGAGAATACGGATCTTGGATAGTTGGCTCTGATTCTGATGTAATACTGGCTGAATTTTTTCAGACCTGTGAAAGTCGTGGCGTTTTTGACCTTTACCTTTTCGTCGCTGTAAACGATGGTGTGGGTGACGCTGTTGTTGTAATTGTCGCCGTTGTTGAGTTCTGTGGTAAGCTGGACGGTCGCGCTGGTCGCTCCAGCCTCAATCATGCTGGCGTCGTCCCAGTAGACTGAAATGGATGTTTCCGATGAATTGTCTTCATCATAAGTGAATTCCTTCGGTGCCGGTTTGGATGAGTCTATGCCAAAGTGCTCTTCTTCTTCACATCCTATAAAAAGAGAAGATGCCAAGGCTACGGCCGCGAGGGCTTTAATGGATTTCATATTTTCTTTAGTGATTGTTAGTTGGAAACTGTAAATACTAAAATTAAGGCTATGCTTCTTAAGCACCCTTAACAACCATCAGAAAGATGTAAGATGTCACTCGAAAGTGAACTTTATTTCAGTTTGCCGAGACAAAAATATTCAAGTTAAATGAAAAATGCAAGGCGGAGACTGATTTTTTTTGTACTTTTGTGAATCCTTTCAATCGTTTTTAGTCGTAAGTCTGAAATTCGCTGTGGAAGGTTACCCGGTAGGGTATCATGGTATATGCGAACTTATGTATGTCAAGTTATGAGGAAGGTATTAAGGTTTTTATTTGTTATTGTGCTGTCTGTGTGGACGATGGATATGTCCGCACAGTCTCAGGCCGTACAGTTTTTCGCTCATCGCGCCAGCCGTTTCGAGTATGATGAGAACACGCTCCCGGCATTCAAGGCTTGCTATGAACAAGGAATAAGGGGCTTTGAGACCGACATCAGAATGAGCAAGGACGGACAGCTTGTTGTGAACCACGATGAGACGTTCGCCAGATTGACTCCGTGCACCGGTGCGGTCGAGTCGATGACATCTGATGAGATCCGCAAGTTGACAACATTCCAGGGCAACAAGATTCTTTTCCTTGATGAGCTTGTGGGCTTCCTTTCGGACAAGGATGGCCTCTACGTTGAGTTTGAAATGAAGGTCAGCCCGACATCAAGTTATCCGGAGGATCGCCTTCGCGAGTATTGCGACAAACTCTACAAGGCGGTCATGTCCAAGAAGCCGGAGCATTCCACTTATCTGTTCACGTCCAGCAGCAGAGATGCCTTGAATATGATGAGAAAACTTCATCCGGACGCTGACATGCTCATGATTTTCAGCAAGCCGGTTTGTGATGAGACCATCCAGATGGCGGAGGCTATGGGAATCAAGCGGATCGGGTGCAACATGAATGGTACTACGCGCTCCATGGTGAAAAAGGCAAAGGAAGCCGGTCTGGCCGTTTCCCTTTGGCCTTCAAGGACTCCTGAGGACATTATGCTGGGCGTGTATCTCGGTGCGGAGTATCTGTGCTGCGACAGGGCCATCGAGGTGAAGAAATTTTTGGACGAAAAGGCCACGTTTGTGAAATACAAATAGTTTTTTTGCTAAAGGGGCGCTTTAACAAAATCATTGAAGTTTAATAGTACTAAATATTCATTATTTAAAAACATTGATGCGAGGATAAAGAACCATAATAACCTTGTAAACCATTAGAAATAATAACCAAGGATTTCAGTTTGCCGCAGAATCTTGAACCTTGCTATAGGTTCTGGTAATTATTTTTATTGAAAATTTATTACGATTGAAATGAATCACATAATAACCAGTTCTTCTCCCGAAAAGGGGAAGAGTAGACAATTGTTATTGCTTACGAAAGGTTTGATGACGACCGTTATGGCGATTCTTTTGTTTCTGGTGCCATCTGAAGTGTTTGCTCAGAAACTCACTGTATCAGGTTTTGTCAAAGAGGCCGCTACCAATGAGCCTGTTCCGGGGGCGGTTGTAATGGTTAAGGGCACATCTGTGGGTACATCGACTGATGCGAACGGAGCGTACACCCTCAAGGCTGACGCCAACGCTGTCCTTGTATGCCAGCTTTTCGGTTATAAGACTGTAGAGGTTAATGTCAGCAAGAGAACAAAATTGGACATCCTTCTTCAGGAAGACACCCAGATGCTTGACGCGACTGTTGTGGTCGGTTATGGTACTCTCAAGAAGACTCAGTTGGTGGGAGCCGTCGAGAACCTGTCGGGTGAGGAACTTGAAGGCAGGACCAACTCCAATGTGACAAGGTCTCTTCAGGGACAGATCCCGGGGTTGAACATTGTTCAGGCTGACGGTAAGCCTACCCATCAAGGGTCTATCACCATCCGTGGCAATGGCACTTCATATCAGTCCAGAAAAAAGGTCGGTGGTGGCGCAGGCAACCAGAAGCACTCGATCGGCCAGGGCAGCAGCGCCCTTGTCCTCATCGACGGAGTCGAGGGAGACCTCACTACAGTGAATCCAGAGGACATCGAAACTGTCGCTGTCCTTAAGGATGCGGCCTCTGCTGCCGTATACGGTGCCAGAGGTGCTTTCGGTGTCATCCTCGTGACAACCAAGGCTCCGAAGACCGACAAGATTTCCGTGAACTACAACGGCTCTGTCTCATTGAACAGAAGAAACATCATGTGGGAGGACGAGCTTGTCACAGATGGCCTTCAGTGGCTTGATACCTTTGTTGAGTTCTTCAGGAACGACAAACGCACTCCGACTTCCTCCGGTTCTTTGCCTGGTAATGTCAATAACAGGTCCAATACCTATTCTGAGGCTTATCATGAGGAGTTCCGTCGTCGTAAAACTGATCCTACCTATGAGAATTACGGTAAGATTTATGGTGACGGAAAGGATGTCGGTTTCGGCGGCAACTATGCTTACTATGGAAGCACCAACTGGCTTGACATGTTCTACAAGGACATGAACATGACACAGAACCATAACCTCAGCATCAATGGCGCGTCAGAGAAGGTTAGCTATGCCATCAGTGGGCGTTATTATGGACAGGACGGTATCTATAAGCTTGGCAATGAGGACTTCAACCAGTTCAATCTTCGCGCCAAGGGTTCCATAAAGATTACTGATTGGTTGAAATTGACCAATAACACCTCGGTGTTCAAGCGTAAATATCACCAGCCGATGGTGACAGGTGGTTCACAGCCGCTTCTCCGCCAGTTCGAGCATAGAGGACAGCCAATCTATCCGGCATTTAATGAAGACGGTACGCTTACGTTCTATGGCGCTTCTTGTATGTACGGTGCGTTTGAAGACGGTAATACTTATCAGGAAAATAACAAACTGGATATTATCACATCCACCACTCTTGATTTCGAGCCGATCAAGAACGTCCTGAAATTCACAGGCGACTTTACTTACAAAGCCATCCGTTCCACTCAGGCAAGAGTCTCTTGCATCCAGAGTGGTTATAGTGCCCCAGGTGCTTTGGAGACTTACAATAACTCCTCTTATAAGTCAGACTGGCGTTTCAACACTGATTACATCTCCTCAAACATCGTCGGGACATACACTCCGAAACTTGGTGACAACCATGATTTGAATATCGTGGCTGGATGGAATCTTGAGAAGACGAACTATCGCCGTTTTTATCTTACCAGAAAAGACCTTCTGTATCCTTCCATCCCTTCATTTGAACTTATGGCGTCTGACGAGTATGGTGTGGAGGATCGTGGTCACGACAAGAGCATGGTCGGTTTCTTCGGGCGTGTGAACTACACTCTTCTCAACAGGTATATAGTCGAGGTGGCCGCACGTTACGATGGTTCCTCATTGTTCCCTTCATATTCACAATGGGGTTTCTTTCCTTCAGCGTCCGTAGGTTGGAGACTGTCCGAGGAGCCTTGGATGAAATGGGCCAAGTCTTGGATGAACAACTTTAAACTCCGCGCCAATGTGGGTTCCCTCGGTAACGCGACCATCGACCCTTACTCATTCCTGGAGCTTATGGGTGTGGCAAAATCCACAAAACTCATCAACGGGGAGAAAATTCCTTACACAACGGCCGCCGCGATCATTCCTGACAACCTTACCTGGGAGACTGTCACCACTTATGACGTGGGACTTGACGCTGATTTCCTGAAGAGCCGTCTCTCGATCTCGGCTGACTACTATGTGCGTGATGTCAAGGATATGTACATTCAGGGTCCGGATCTTCCTGAGGTGCTTGGTGATTCCACCCCTAAGGGGAACTACGGCGCTATCCAGACAAAGGGTTGGGAAGCCACGATCGGCTGGAGAGACTCGTTCAAACTCGCCGGTAAGGATTTCAATTATAACATCAAGGCCAGTGTCTGGGATTCACGCACTTGGGTGAAGAAGTACTATAACATCAACGGTGACATCCTCAACTACTATGAGGGTAAGGAACTTGGTGAGATCTGGGGATTCAGGACCGACGGGTACTTCCTCAGCAATGAGGAGGCCAACAACTGGGCGACCGATAAATTCCACAAGAACGGATCCAACTTCAGGGCGTATGCCGGAGACCTTAAATTCATAGACATCAACGGTGACGGAAAGATTGACTACGGCAAAGGTACTCTTGATGACCATGGCGACCTTGAGCGCATCGGCAATCAGAGCCCTCGCTATTATTTCGGAATCAATCTTGGCGCCAACTGGAACGGAATCGGCGTCAGTGTATTCCTGCAAGGCGTAGGCAAGCGTGACTGGTATCCAAGCTGCGAGTCCGGATTCTTCTGGGGAATGTACAACCGTCCTTATGGCTATCTGCCGAAGATTCATACTCAGGACGCTGTGGAAGTTGATTACTCTACTTCCAACTGGGTGGTCACCAACGCCGCAAGCAAGCCTTACTTCACACGTCAGGTGGCATACGCCGCGAACAGAAATGACGGCCCTCTTACGTTCGAGAATGACTACTACATGCAGAATGCCGCTTATGTAAGACTTAAGAACCTCACTGTGGACTATACTTTCCCAAGCAAGCTTACCAAGAAGATCCGCGTCGAGAAGCTTAAGGTTTACTTCTCCGGTGAGAATCTGCTGACATTCTCTCCGATTTACAAGCACACCAAGATGTTTGATCCTGAGACCCTTGGCTTCGGAGATTCTGACTTCGGTAACAATGTTGGAGGTCTTAGCGGCGTCGGACAGGGATATACCTATCCTATGCTCAAGACATACACCTTCGGTCTGAACATTACTTTCTAATTTGAAGGAAGATAAACTCTAATGAATTTTAATATGAAATCAAGTATAGCAGTTAAATTACTTTTGGGAGCCGCGTCTGTTCTCGCGTTGTCTTCATGTCAGGATTTTCTCACAGCTGATCCGGTCAATAAAATATCAGCCGAGAATTTCTTCAGGACAGAAAGTGATTTGGAGATATATTCCAACGGACTGATTGAGGCATATCGCCCAAGCGGAGAGACTGTCGGCAAGGGTGATAATTATACGGATCTCATCTGCACCCAGACCTCGACGGATTTTTATCGTCCCGGCATTTGGAACTCTGTAAAGCAGACCGGTTGGGCTGTAGGGGACTGGAAAGGCATCCGCAGGGTCAACAAGATGATCGAAGGCATTGAAAAGAACAGAAGTCTCTTTAAGGATGAGGTCGCCAATCATTATCTTGGTGTCGCCCGGTTCTGGAGAGCCTATTTCTACTTCTCGAAAGTGAAGACTTTCAGCAATGTTCCGTGGATTGATCATGTCGTGAATGTTGATGATCCTATCCTTACCGCCGGCAGGGATGACCGTGAGCTTGTAATGCACAATGTTCTGGAGGATTTGAAATTCGCAAGCGAGAACATGTCCGCCGATCTGAAGACTTACAGTGGCGTGATCAACAAATATGTCGCATTGGCATTCATGTCAAGAGTCTGCCTGTATGAGGGCTCTTTCCGTAAGTACCATACGGTGAACCCGGCTACAAACAACGCATGGTCAGGACAGTATGAGTCTTCTGATGATTTCTTCAACGCCGCCGCCACAGCCGCCAAGTCTGTGATTGATTCCAAGGAGTTCTCTCTTGTTACCGGATCACCTGTCTCGGTTGCCGATGGTAAGGAGGTCGCTTCCTTGTATGACAACATTTGGAGGAGCACTGATTTCGGCAAGTCCAAAGAGGCCATCTGGACCGTGGAATATGAAGGTGGTGACCTTAACGTGTATAACGAGCTTACTTGGGTTGTGAACTCAAGTACGTACGATCAGAAGGCCGCCCCTACCAAGAACCTTGTGCGTATGTTCCTTAACCTTGACGGAACACCGGCAAAGCCGGATGTGTCTGTGACGAAGGAGTTTGACAATAAGGATTGGCGTCTTTTCAACACTGTTCACGGCCCGGGACACTTGTACACGACGTTAGCAGGGGAATCCGTCCCAAAGAAACTGAACTTTACATATACATTCAGCGGGTATCAGTTCAGGAAATGGAGTCAGGAAAAGGAGGAGAATTATTCTAAAGGAAGGAATGATAATGATATTCCTATCCTGCGTTACGCGGAGGTTCTTTTGAACTACGCCGAGGCCAAGGCTGAGCTCGGTCAGATTGATGAGACCATCTGGAATGAGACCGTCGGAGAGCTTCGCAAGCGCGCAGGTGTCAAGAATATTTATCCTGCATCCGCCGGTTATGTCGAGGATGCCTGGCTGAAGTCATACTATGGTGATCCAGCTCTCTCAAACACCATGCTGGAGATAAGAAGAGAGAGGGTTACAGAGTTGATCTGTGAGAACCTCCGCGCTTCGGATCTCAGCCGTTGGGCTTGCCAGAATCTGATTGTGGATCGTGGTACAGACAATAGTGGTTGGATGGGTATCTACGTGACCGCCGATGAGTATAAGAACGGCATCCAGTTCAATGGTGAAACGTATAAGTTCAATGCATCTAAAGTTTCTCAGTTTGCTTATAAAACAGGTACCTCAACCGCAGACCAGAACTTGACTCTCTCTGAGGGCGATCATGGATATCTTATTTACAATTACAGGCTTGAGTGGAATGACAGGGATTATGTCCGTCCTATTCCATCGACAGCCTTGACAAAGAATCCTAATCTTGGCCAGAATTATGGTTGGGAGGATTAAAATCTTAAACTATTATACATGAATAAATTACGATTTAAAAAGAGTTTATTCGGTCTAATGTCTGCAACAACCCTCATGCTGGGGGTTGTTGCTTGCGGTAAGAATGGGGCCGATGATCCGACTCCGGACAAACCGGATCCGAAGCCGACTCCCGGAACGGAGACGGTGATCAATGGCACCTCGATTGAGTCCACAAACACTCTTGTCGGACTGATCACGGATTCCAAGACCGGAAAGGGCATCGCTGGTGTACCGGTCACAGACGGGTATTCCTTTACTACGACAGACGCCAATGGCGTTTACCAATTCAAGGCGAACCGGTATTGCCGCAATGTGTACTATACATTGCCGTCAGAGTATAAGGTGGCGTTGGACAAAGAGACTAAACTGCCTTTGTTTTACTCCACATCGACTATTTCCTACAACCGTCAGAACCGGAACGACTTTGTTTTGGAACCGCTTGATTCTCCTGAGAAGAATTTCACTTATCTGGCCATTGGGGATCCACAGTGTAAGACTGATTCCGACAGAGAGAGATTCCGTACGGAGACATTGCCGGACATGAGGAATTTCATTTCGACCTCACAGGCGAATGGTAAGTATAAGAATGTGTACATCATGTCAATGGGTGACATCACATTTGACAACACCGTTCAGTGGAAGCCAATGCGTAATGTTATGTCAAAGTTCTCGGCCAACGGCACTGATTACATTCCGTTCTATAATATGGTCGGCAATCATGACCATGACGCATCGACAAACACGCAGTATGAGTCAACGCAAAACTATGTCGATCTTTTCGGCCCGGTGGATTATTCTTTTAACAGAGGCGATGTTCATATTGTTGTGATGGACAATGTCCTTGTCACTACTACAAGCGGCAAGACCTGGGATTATGATGCTGGTGTCACGAGTTCTCAGCTGAAATGGCTGAAGGCGGATTTGGATCTGGTGAAAGACAAACAGAACAAGATGATCCTGTTCTGCGCCCATATTCCTTTCAGAGGAGGCGCAAACAGTGGCGGTGCCTCTGTGAACAAGGATAAGAATTATGCAGAGATCCTTAAACTTCTTACGGAATTCCACGAGGCTCATATCATGGTCGGTCACACCCATTATCCTCAGAACTGGATTCACTCCTCTTATGTAACCAAGGGTGGCACACCCGTTTACGAGCATGTCCATGGTGCCGCTTGCGGTGCATGGTGGTCATGCAATATGAATGTGAATGGCGCGCCTAATTGCTATAGCCTTTATGAGATCGAAGGGAACAGCATCAAGAACTGGGTTACCAAAGGCACGAAGAATGAAGTCGGGTATCAAATGCGGGTTTATAACGGCAGCCAGATTTATGGTGGTACGGATGGCACACCTTCAGGAAAATATCGGTACACATGGTACGATGGTGGTAAAGGAGGAACCGCCAATATTACCGCCAAGGGTAATTCAAATCTGAAAGGATCTTTTGTCGCCGCTATATGGAATGACGATGACAGGAACTGGAAAGTGGAATTTTTCCAGAACGGTCAGAAAGTCGGTGACATGAAGAGAGTTCCGTCCAAGGTTCCTGATATATGTGTTGTCTCATATTATTTCAACAATTTGGGTAAGAACACGACGACATGGACCACAACGACTGCTCAGCATTATTGGTACATTGAGGCTCCTGGCGGTGATCCGACCAAGGTGAAGAATTGGGAAGTGCGCGCCACGCAGACAATCCCGACCAGCGGAGAAGTCAATGTCTATTCCTGCACGGATTTGCAGACGGACTATAGCGGATTTTAGAATCCATACATAGGTGTTTTGGAACGGGGAGATTTCCCCGTTCTTTTTTGAGTGCTATTTGCTTCGAGAATACTGATGATGAGAATATACAGAAATATTGCATTCTTGATTGTGGCGATGACGTTCATGTCTGCGTATGTGGCCGATGCTATGAAACTGAACGGCACTCGCATAGACAAGAAAAACAATCTCTTTGGTTTGGTCAAGGACTCCCGGACAGGGAAGGGCATCGCGGGGGTGCCGGTGACGGACGGGTACACTTTCACGGTGACGGACAGGAACGGGGTTTACCAGTTTGTGGCGGACGAGAAGTGCAGGAATGTGTACTACACGCTTCCGGCGGAGTACAAGACGGCGCTGGATCCAGTCACGAAACTTCCTCTGTTCTATTCCACGACCCCGATTGACAGGAGCCGGCAGAACAGGAACGATTTCGTGCTGGAGCCGCTTGACGCTCCCGAGAAGGATTTCACTCTGGTGATGATCGGGGATCCTCAGTGCAAGACGGACTCTGATGTCCACAGGTTCGAGACTGAGACGCTTCCGGATCTCAATAGATTCATGTCCGAGTCACAGGCCAAGGGAAAGTACTTGAATGCCTACGCTGTCACCCTCGGCGACCTGACGTTTGACAACACGGTGCAGTGGGGGCCGATGCACAAGGCCCTCTCGGGGTTCGCGCTGGAGTCTGGGGATTATCTCCCGATCTACAACTGTGTCGGCAACCACGACCATGACGCGGCCTGCGTTGATGACTACACGGCCACACAGACCTACGTCGACCTCTTCGGCCCCACGGACTACTCGTTCAACAGAGGAGACGTTCACTTTGTGGTTATGGACGACGTGGCTGTTACGACGACCAACGGCAAGACCTGGAAATATGCCGACAACATTTCCGACCGGCAGCTGGAATGGCTCAAGTCAGACCTTGCCCTTGTGAAGGACAAGGAGGAAAAGATGATTGTCTTCTGCGCCCACATCCAGTTCCGTCACAACGCCGACAAGGACAACCCGGACAAGATCAAGAACATGGCCGCAGCAATGGACTGCCTTACGGACTTCCACGAGGCGCACGTGATGATCGGTCACACGCATTACGCGCAGAATTTCATCCATCATGACTATGTCACGAAGGGAGGCACTCCCGTTTACGAGCATATTCATGGAGCGGCCTGCGGCGCTTGGTGGAGCTGCAACCTCAACCTTGCCGGCTCTCCGAACGGCTACAGCGTCTACGAAGTCTCCGGGAAGACGATGAAAAACTGGCTGGCGAAAGGTACAGGCGAGTCGCCTGATCTCCAGATGCGTGTCTATGACGGCAACCAGATCTACGGCGGAGCGGAAGGTCATCCTTCCGGTGAGTATGAATATTCATGGACGGAAGGCGGCATCGGCCCGAAAGGCGCCCAGGCGCCGGGTTTCTCCGGACTCAAGGGCTGCTTCGTGGCATCCATCTGGAACAGCGACGAGGACAACTGGAAAGTCGAACTCTTCCAGGACGGGAAAAAGGTCGGAGACTTCAAACAGGTTCCTTCCGAAATCGGGGATGTCTGCGCCATCTCGTTCTTCTACAATGACTTGGGACGCAAGACGGCGACATGGTCACGCAGCACGCCACAGTACTATTGGTACATAGAGGCTCCGGGTGGCGATCCGACCAAGGTTCAGAACTGGGAGGTGCGCGCCACGCAGACCATCCCGGGCGGCGGAGTGGTCAATGAATATAAATGCTCCACGCTTCAGACGGACTATTCCGGATTCCGAAACGTGGAGTAAGGTCAGCGAATATCCCTCTTCTAGAAATCTATGGCGGCCCGCATTTCAGGGATGGTCTCGGAAAGAGCCATCCCTTTTCTATAGATTCCCGCGGTGCCGCCTACGAATATGTCGGCTCCCATTCCGGCCATGAGATTGGCCCTTTCATTGCTGACGCTTCCGTCAACGCTGATGAGGATGTCCTCGCGGCCGTTGGTGTCGAGGAATCTGCGCATTCCGGCGACTTTGTCCATGATCCCGTCCACCATCTTAGCGCCTGCGGCTCCTGGGTGCACAAGCATCAGGGTGACCGTGTCAAGCACGTCAAGATACTCCTTGATGGCTTCCACATCGGTCTCCGGGTTGACCGCAAGGCCGAAAAGCCCTCCTGCCTCATGAACCTTGGCTGCCAGCGCGCGGTAATCTTTCTTGACCTCGATGTGTGGGGACACTATGTCGCCTTTGCGGACCGGGAACTTGCTCATTATGAGCTCCGGATCATCGACCATAAGGTGAACGTCCACCGGCATTGTCGTGACTGCCTGCATAGCCTTGATGAAGTCCGGCCCGAATGTGAGATTCGGAACAAAATGAGCGTCCATCACATCGATGTGCAGCATGTCCGCGCCGTTCTCTTCCAACGTCTTGATATCCTGCTCCAGGTTCATAAGGTTGGAGCACATCACCGAGACGGAAATATACCTATGTTTCATATTGTCTGTTTTTATTGAATACTCCACTCGGCTCCGTCCTTGGTGTCCTTTACGGTGATGCCGAGGGCCTTGAGGTGGTCACGGATGGCATCGCTGGCCGCCCAGTCCTTCGCTGCCTTGGCCTTGGCGCGTTCCTCAAGCACCATGTCCATCAGTCCGGAGACAATCTCCTGACCCTTGCCGGATTCGGCGGCGGACTCGTCCTTCAGGCCGAGGACACCGAACACGATGTCATCAAAAAGCTGCGTCAGAGTCTCCAAATCACCCTTGCTCAGTTTTAGTTCTCCAGCCTTGGCGGAGTTGACAAGGCGTACCGCGTCGAAGATGTGCGACAGTGCGATCGGCGTGTTGATGTCGTCACAAAGCGCCTCATAGACAGCGTCAAACAACTTTTTGACATCTTCGGAAGTGGCCGTGCATGTGTCGGGAGCCGTGGCGGTGATGAACTCACCGTACTGCATGGTGTCCACGGGACTTCCCTCGGTGCCCTTGGCGGTGTCGGCGATCCCGGCCGCCGAAGCCAGCGTCCGGAGATCCTTCGCGGCCTGCATAACCCTCTTCAGACCCTTCTCGGCAGCCTGCAGTGCCTCGTTGCTGAAATCCAGCGTGCTGCGGTAGTGCGCCTGGAGGATGAAGAAGCGGACGGTCATCGGGGAATATGCCTGCGCGAGTTTCTCGTGCTGTCCGCTGAACAGCTGCGGCAGGGTGATGAAATTGCCCAGGGACTTGCCCATTTTCTGGCCGTTGATCGTGATCATGTTGTTGTGGACCCAGTAGTGGACACCCTGTGTGTGGCGGCTGGCCACATTCTGGGCGATCTCGCACTCGTGGTGAGGGAACATCAGATCCATTCCGCCGCCGTGGATGTCGAACTCGTTGCCGAGGTATTTCTCACCCATCACGGAGCACTCCAGGTGCCATCCCGGGAAGCCCTCGCTCCAAGGACTCGGCCAGTGCATTATGTGTTCCGGCTCGGCCTTCTTCCAAAGGGCGAAATCGTACGGAGCCTTCTTGTCGCTCTGTCCGTCAAGTGTGCGTGTTCCTTCACGGGTGTCGTCCAGAGTGCGCCCGGAAAGGATTCCGTAGTGGTGATCCTTGTTGTATTTCTCCACGTCAAAGTACACGGATCCGTTGGAGATGTAGGCGTAGCCTGCGTCCAGAATCTTCTTGACGGTCTCGATCTGCTCGATGATGTGCCCCGAGGCTCTCGGCTCGATGGATGGCGGCGCCACGTTCAGCAGGCGCATCGCCTCGTGGTAGCGGAACGTGTAGGTCTGCACAACCTCCATAGGCTCAAGCTGTTCCAGCCTTGCCTTCTTGGAGATCTTGTCCTCTCCCTCGTCGGCGTCGTGCTCAAGGTGTCCCACGTCGGTGATGTTCCGCACGTAGCGCACCTTGTAGCCAAGATGCCTGAGCAGTTTGAAAAGCACATCGTAGGTCACTCCCGGACGGGCGTGTCCGAGGTGAGCCTCTCCGTAGACCGTAGGCCCGCAGACGTACATTCCCACGTGTCCCGGCTGTATCGGCTTGAAAAGCTCTTTCGTTCGAGTAAGAGTATTTGTCAGAAATAAAGGTCTCATATTCAGAAATATTAATGTTATTTTACCGCTCTTGCGTAGAGTTCGTACGCCACTCCGAAGTTTATGCTCCATGCGTTGCATGGTGAAGGCAGACTGGTTCTGGCCGCATATAGCCTGAACCTGATGTTGGATTCGGCGTAAACTTTATCGTATGACAGTCTGGTGTAGTACCTTCTGATTTTCCAGTCGAAATCAACACCGGCCAGCATTCTGAATCCAGCCATCTCCTCGTTCTTTTTGCCTTCGGCGGCATCATCGTTGAATCTGTCAATGAATCCGACTCCGATT
>OQVL01000278.1_pt1 | contig 25001 bp, 29 predicted proteins | sample 1691501 | NCBI WGS metagenome assembly OQVL01 (sample SAMN03418253, study PRJEB22391) | human gut metagenome | biome: human-gut; feature: organic feature; material: feces | host: Homo sapiens | place: Tanzania | collected 2013-01 | reverse complement strand
CGTTGGGATTGCTGCCGATGGCGAAATGACGTCCGATGTCGTCAGACGTGTTCACGACATTGACGGAACCGCCAACGGTCAGATTGCCGCGCTGGACACTGACGCCGCCGCCGTATTGATGAACGTTCTTTTCCTTGGCGGTCGTCAAATCTTTGTAAAACATACCGTCAAACGTCGGTTTCGTGAACGCGTAATTAGCGCTGACGGACACGTTGTATTTGCCGAAATCCTTGGTGTACAGCGCGGCGACGTTCGCCCCGTATTTCAGACGCGTTTTCTCCGCGACGAAATAAGCGTTTCCGGGCGACAGCGCGGCGTCGGACGGCATTACGGTCGCCCCCAGCTGCAAAGTGCCGAACGAACCGTAATCCATTTCGGGCGTCATATAGGACACCTTCGCCGTGTCGTTGTCGGCGATTGAATAAGTGGCGGGATTGACGGCGAACCCGTAAGGCAAAGCGACCAGATCCGTCGCGCCGGTGTCTTGAATGCCCAGCGTTCCCGCGTCCGGCGCCGTGACCGCCAGCATGTTCGATACGTTTTTGGAATTACCGACGATAAAGCGCCCGATTTTACCGTCCCATTCGAAATAACTCATATCGACGTCGACGCTGCCGCGAACGATGTCAAGGCTCATGAAAAACGACAGCTTGTTATCGTCGTTGAATTTATAAGATCCGACAAAATCGACTTCACCGTCCGTAATCAGCGACGCTTTGTCGTATCCGCTCAAACGCACCGCCGGAGCGGCAAGGTTTTCGGGAAGAAGCGGCGTTCTCGCCGCCCCCGCGTCGTACACGCTGCCGTTTTGATCGGCATATCCCGCATACCACGTCAAAAAGCCTTTCGTCTGAAATTCGAAAGTTTCTTCGGCTTTGGCGGCTGTCGTGCCCGATATCGCGGCGACGGCGGCGACCGCGGTCAGAATGGTTTTCATCAATCATCACTCCATTGATACGATTAAAATCCGGAACAAGCCTAGTCGAAAAGAACGCGACGTGCAAACAGAAAAAGCCGCCCTGTCCCGCGGCGGAATTTCCGTCCGCCACTTTCGCATTGTTTTTATCAAAAAGCCATCTGCCTTTCAGGCGAGGACGCGCCGTAAAATTGCATTAGAATTTTCGGACTTTCTGTGCTATGAACATCTGTCAAAGGGAGAAATTGAAATGCTGAAAAAAATTCTGATGCTGACCGGCGCGCTGGCGATCGCCGCGTGCGCGAACGGCGTTAAATACGAATATCCGGAACGGGTTGACGACCGCTATGAACGCCCGTCCGAATACAAAGAGGAAGACCGCCTGTTCGGCGCGGACACCTTGACGTTCAGAACCGGCGGAAACAAAAGAAATCAATCCGAAAAACCGGTAAAAAATGCGTCCGTCGCTTTGAAAAGCACCGCGACGGCGGACAAAGCCGACGAAATCTGGCGATCGACCCTGCCCGTGATGTCGCGCTATCCCGTTGAAATGATGCAGGACGGCTTCATCACGACCGAATGGTTCAACGACGCCGAAACACCTTACAGACAGCTGAAAATCAATGCCGTCCGGACGCCCGACGGCGCGCAGATCACCGTGCTGTGCCGCCGCAGGAACGGAAAAGGCGATTGGGTGAACCAAAAAAACGACGCGACGCTTGCAGTTCAGATAAAAAATGATATTGTGAAGCTGTCGTCAAAACATTAAAACTTTTTGTGCTGAAAGTCCGATTATGAGCGAAGAAAGATACAATTTCCGTACAACCGAAGAAAAATGGCAGAAAGCCTGGGAACAAGCCGAAGTTTTCAAAGCGAAGGATTCCTCTGACAAACCGAAATACTATGCTTTGGAAATGTTTCCGTATCCGTCGGGGAAAATCCATATGGGACACGTCCGAAATTATGCCCAAGGCGACGTCATCGCGCGTTTCAAACTGGCGCAGGGCTACGACGTGCTACACCCGATGGGCTGGGATTCTTTCGGTTTGCCCGCGGAAAACGCGGCGATCAAACACGGCGTCCACCCCGCGAAATGGACGCGTGAAAATATCGCCAACATGCGCGAAGAAATGAAAAAAATGGGGCTTTCCATTGATTGGAGCCGCGAAGTTTCAACGTGCGAAATCGACTATTACAAGCACGAACAGAAAATGTTTCTGGACTTTTTGAAAAAAGGTCTGGCTTACCGCAAGGATTCGTGGGTGAACTGGGATCCCGTCGATCAAACGGTTCTGGCGAACGAACAGGTCGTCGACGGCAAAGGGTGGCGCACGGGCGCGCCCGTCGAACGGCGCAAACTGTCGCAATGGTTTTTGAAAATCACCGATTACGCCGATGAATTGCTGGAAAATCTGAAAACAATGGACGGCTGGCCGGAAAAAGTCCGCCTGATGCAGGAAAATTGGATCGGCAAGTCTTACGGCGCGTATATGTATTTTCCCGTTATCGGAACGGATAAAACGCTGGAAGTCTTTACAACGCGTGCCGACACGCTGTTCGGGGCGTCTTTTTGCGCGATTTCCGCCGGACACCCGATCGCGCAGGAACTGGCGAAAACAAATCCCGAACTGGCGAAGTTCATCAAGGAATGCGAAGCTCTGGGAACATCGGTCGCGACAATCGAAGCCGCTGAAAAGAAAGGCTTTGACACCGGTTTGAAGGTCATGCATCCGTTCCCCGAAGAATTTAAAAAGCTGGGCGGAAACCCGGAACTGCCGCTGTATGTGGCGAATTTCGTTTTGATGGAATACGGCACGGGCGCGATCTTCGCCTGTCCCGCGCACGATCAGCGCGACCTTGACTTTGCGCGCAAATACGGTCTGCCCGTGCGCGTCGTCGTTTCGCATAAGGACGAGGGCGTTCCCGTCGTGGAAAATAAAGCTTTCGACGATATCGCCGACGGCATCGCGGTCAATTCGGCTTTTCTGGACGGCATGGCGACCAAAGACGCCATTCCCGCCATGATCAAAAAGCTGGAGGAAATCGGCAAAGGCAAGGCGACCGTCCAGTATCGCCTGCGCGACTGGGGCGTTTCCCGCCAGCGTTACTGGGGTTGCCCGATTCCCGTGATTCACTGCGAACATTGCGGCGTCGTTCCCGTCCCCGAAAAGGATCTGCCCGTCACTTTGCCCGAAGACGTGACGTTTGAAGCGTCCGGCGGCAACCCGTTGGAACGCCACCCGACATGGAAGCACACGACCTGCCCCGTTTGCGGCAAACCGGCTTTGCGCGAAACGGACACGTTCGACACGTTCTTTGAATCGTCGTGGTATTTCGCCCGCTACGCGTCGCCGCACGAAACGGATTGCGGATTCAGAAAGGATTTGGCGAACCATTGGTTGCCCGTCGATCAATACATCGGCGGCATCGAACACGCCGTTTTGCATTTGCTCTACGCCCGCTTTTTTACCAAAGCGTTGCGCGACTGCGGCTATCTGGACATCGACGAACCGTTCAAAGGCTTGTTCACGCAGGGCATGGTCTGTCACGAAACCTATAAAGATATCAACGGCAACTGGCTGTTCCCGACCGAAGTCGAAAAGAAACCCGACGGCACGGCGATAAAGATCAAAGACGGTACGCCCGTCACGGTCGGTCGTTCCGAAAAAATGAGCAAGTCGAAATACAACTTGGTCGATCCGGAAACAATCCTGTCCACTTACGGCGCCGACGCCGCCCGCGTGTTCATGCTGTCGGATACGCCGCCGGAACGCGATCTGGAATGGACGGAGGCAGGTATTGACGGCGCGTGGCGTTACATCAACCGTTTGTGGCGCATGACCGCCGCCTGTCCCGCGGAAACAAAGCGACCGGAAACGCTGTCCGCCGCGGCTGAAAAATTGATCCGCGCGGCGCATAAAACCGTCGCTTTGGTCACGGACGATCTGGACAAGCTGCGTTTCAACGTCGCTTTGGCGCGTCTGCGCGAACTGACAAACGCGGTCGGCGATCTGAAAATCAGCGACGACGGGGATAAATACGCTTATCGTTTCGCATTTGAAACTCTGGTGCGCCTGATGTCGCCGATCGCCCCCCATATTGCCGAAGAAATCTGGCACTATCTGGGACACGACACGCTGTTGGCGGCTGAAAAATGGCCCGAAGCCGACGCGTCAATGGCGGCTGACGACACGATTACGATGGCGGTGCAGGTCATGGGTAAAATGCGCGGGACAATCGAAATCGCCAAAGACAGCGATGACGAAGCCGTCAAAGCCGCCGCGCTGGCTCTGCCGACGGTCAAAGCCCAGCTGGAAAGCAAAACTATTCGTAAAATCATTGTTGTAAAGAACAAGATTGTCAATGTTGTCGCCGCGTAAATCTCTGGTTCTGTTCGCCTTGCTGTCGCTGACGGCGTGCGGTTTTCGCCCGCTGTACGGCGGCGCGGGGACGGACGATTCCGTTTCGGGGCAAACACTGACACGGGAAACGGCGGCGATTTTCATCGACGAAATTTCCGACCGGACGGGACAGGTTTTACGCCGCGCCCTGTCCGATCGGCTGACTCCGCGGGGGGAAACGACAGATCCGCGTTACAGGCTGTCAGTGCGTCTGTCCGACGCCGTGCTGACGCAACAGGGCGTGCGCAAGGATAATCTGGCGACACGCTACGTTATGACGTACACCGCGCGCTTTACCCTGTATTCCTATCCCGAAAACGAAAAACTGCTGAACGATTCCGCCGTCGGACGCACCAGCTACGACGTACAGCGTTCCCCCTACGCGACGGACGTTGCCGAACGGTCGGCAAAGGAACGCGTGATGAAAATCTTGGGGGACGATATTTCCTTGCGGCTGGCGGCTTTTTTAAAAAGCCATAACGTAAAGAACGGCGGCGAATGACGAAACTGACCCAAACGACGCTGAACACCCTGTTTAAAACGGGGGCGCCGACCACCAAAGCGGTTTTGTTTTACGGTCAGGACGAAGGTTTCGTCAACGAATGCCGCATGCGGCTGACAGAGGCGGTCGTCCCCGACAAAGACCCGTTCCGGCTGGTCGAGCTGACGCCCGCGAAAATCAAGGACGATCCCTCCCTTTTGTCTGCGGAAGCCAACGCGTTGTCGTTAATGGGCGGTCGCCGCGTCATCACCGTGCGCGGGGCGGATAATCATTTTACCGCCGTTTTAAAGGATTTTTTGCCGTCTTATACGGGCGATGCGTTGATTATCGTAACGGCGGCAAGCCTGAAAACAAAAGATTCTCTGCCCATCTTGTTCGCGGATTCCCCCGATCTGGCTGTTTTTCCCTGCTATTCTGACGAAGGCGAGGCTTTAAAACGATTTGTGTTTCAAAGCGTTTCGGAACAGGGATTCGAAACGACACCCGACGTCATCAACTTCATTTCCGATAATTTGGGAGCGGACAGACTGCAATCGCGGTCGGAATTGGCAAAGCTGTTCGCCTATATGGGTAATGAAAAGAAAATAACGATGGAAGACGCGACCGCGTGCATCGGCGACGCGTCAGCCCTGTCCATTGATCAAATGCTGTACGCTTTATCGGGCGGACGGCAAAAGGAAATGAATGAAACGCTTGACCGCTTGTTTGCCGAAGGAGAAAGCCCTATCGGCTTGTTACGGGCGGTTTCAGCACATTTTAAAAAGTTTCACGTTACACTTGCCAGAATTGCTGACGGAACAAGTATTGAAGCCGCAATTATCCCTTTGCGCCTGCATTTCAAACGCGTTGATGAATTTAAAGCGCAACTGCGCCAATGGAATTTGGCGAAAATCGGGCGAGTGCTGGATTTGCTGGTTCAGGCGGAACAGAGCTGCAAATTCGCCGCCCGTCCGCAGCAACTGACGGTCGCCCGCGTTTTCCTGCAAATCGCCGCGCAGGCAAAAAGATAATCGCTTGAAACAGGACTCGATAAAGAAAAAAGGCTCGGTTTCCCCAGAGCCTTTTTTGATTTATCCGAACACTTTTTTGAAAATGAAATCGATTTGCGCGGTGTAAAAGTTTAAATCGAACAAAGATTCCAGCTGTTCCTTTGTGATGACGTTCATCACGTCCGCGTCGGATTCCAGCAAGTCTTTGAACGTTCCTTCGTTCGCCCAGACTTTCATCGCGTTTCTTTGCGTCAGCTTGTACGCGTCTTCGCGTTTCAGCCCCAAGTCGACCAGTGCCAGCATAACGCGCTGAGAGAAAATCAACCCTTTCAAACGGTTCAGGTTGTTCATCATATTTTCGGGATAGACCAGCAACTTTTCGACAATGCCCGCCAAACGGTTCAGGCAGAAATCCAGCCCTATCATCGCGTCGGGGGCGATGATGCGTTCGTTCGAAGAATGGGAAATGTCGCGTTCGTGCCACAAAGCGACGTTTTCCATCGCGGGAATGGTGTAAGAGCGCAACAGCCGCGCCAGTCCCGTCAGGTTTTCGGACAACACGGGGTTGCGCTTGTGCGGCATGGCGGACGATCCCTTTTGTCCCGCTGAAAAGTATTCTTCGACTTCGCGGACTTCTGTGCGCTGCAAGTGGCGGATTTCAATCGCCAAACGTTCAATCGACGACGCGACGACGCCGACGGTCGCGAACAAAACGGCGTAGCGGTCGCGGGGAATGACTTGGGTTGAAACGGGTTCGGGGGTCAAGCCCAATTTTTCCGCGACGTACTGTTCGACACGCGGGTCAATCGTCGCAAAAGTGCCGACCGCGCCCGAAATCGCGCAAGTGGAAACTTCTTTGCGCGCCAGCTCCAAGCGGTGTTTGTTGCGTTCGAATTCGGCGTAAAAGCCCAGCATTTTCAGCCCGAACGTCGTCGGTTCGGCGTGAATGCCGTGACTGCGCCCGATGCAAAGCGTGAATTTGTGTTCTTCGGCGCGTTTTTTCAACGCCGCCAGCAGCCTGTCCATGTCTTTGAGCAAAATGTTGACGGATTGCGTCAGGCGCATGTTGAACGACGTGTCCAAAACGTCCGAAGACGTCATGCCTTGGTGCATGTAACGCGCGCTTTCGCCGACGTTTTCGCCGACGTTGGTCAGAAAAGCGATGACGTCGTGTTTGACTTCGGCTTCGATTTCATCAATGCGCTTGGGGTCGAATTTGCCTTTGGCGCGAATGTCGTCGACGGCTGATTGCGGGATTTTCCCAAGCTTTGCCAACGCTTCGCACGCACACGCTTCGATTTCAAACCACGTTTGGAATTTGTTTTCGTCCGACCAGATTTTTGCCATTTCGGGGCGCGAGTAACGGGGAATCATGTATTTATCCTTTTTGAAAAAACGTTGTGCCGATAATAAAGCAATCCGCCGCGAAATCAAATACAAACGGCTTGACGCGCACACGGAAAAGCCCCCGCGCGGAAAACAGCGACGGGGGCTTTCGCCTTAACGGCGTCAAACCGTGGTGTCGACGTGTTCCGCTTTGTCTTCGCCGGATCGGGGACCGCCGCGGGTCACGACGACCATGGCTTCGCGCAAAACGCGGTCGCCGCCGATCGTGTAGCCTTTCTGCCATTCCTGAACGATTGTTCCGGCGGGTTTTGTCGGATCTTCAACCTCTTGCACGACTTTGTGTAAATTCGGATCAAACACATGCCCGATGCTTTCGATCGGCTTGATATTGAATTTTTCCAAAGCGGCGTTCAATCCCTTTTGCGTCAATTCCAATCCGACCAGCAGATTTTTAACAAAATCGCTTTGACCGTCGCGTTCGGATTCGGGAATGCTCGCCATCGCGCGGGACAGATTGTCGTTCACGGGCAACAAATCCTGCGCGAAAGACGACACCGCGAATTTCGACCGTTTTTCCAGCTCCTGCTGTGTGCGACGCCGCAAATTTTCCATTTCCGCCTGAGATCGCAGGTACAAATCTTTCATCTTGTCTATTTCCGCCTGCATTTCGGCGATTTTATCCGATTGTTCGACTTGAACGACCTCCGCTTCCTGCGCGGCGTCGGCGGTTTCCCGCGCCTGTTCGCGAACCTCGTCCAGTTCCTCTTTCAATTCGTCCAAAGATTCGTTGTGTTTATGATGATGTGTCATTTTACTACCCTATCAGTTTGCTGACCACTTGCGAAGTGTAATCCACCAGAGGAATAATTCTGGCGTAATTCATGCGCGTCGGTCCGATAATGCCGACCGCGCCGACGATTTTTTCGTCGCTGTTGCGGTACGGCGCGGTGATCATTGAACACCCCGCCAAATCAAACAGCTTGTTTTCCGAACCGATGTAAATCTGTATGCCGTCCGCGTTTTCCGTCAAATCCAACAGTTTCATCATGCTTTCCCGCTTTTCCAGAACGGAAAACAGATTGCGGACGCGTTCCAAATCCTCCAAAGCCTGAATGTTGTTCAGCAGGTTCGCCTGCCCTTTGACGATCAGAACGCCTTTCTTTCCGCCGCCCCAATCCGCCAGTCCCGCGGACACAAGCCGCGCGGACACTTCGTCCAGTTGCGCCTTGTGCGACGCCGTTTCCGCCAGAATTTCGTCCCGCGCCTCTTCAATCGTGCGACCGTTCAACCGCGCGTTCAGATAATTCGTCGCTTCGATCAGCGCGAACGGCAACGTTCCGGCAGGAATCTTGATTAATCGGTTTTCAACCGCGCCGTCCGCCGTCACCATGACGACCAAAGCCCGATCCGCGCCCAAATGCACAAATTCGATATGCTTTAACGGCGCCCGCGTTTTCGGCGCAATCACGACGCCCGCGCATTTCGACAGCCCCGACAGCATACCCGACGCCTGCGCCAAAATCGTTTCCATATTGACGCCTGCCGTACGGCAATGCGTTTCTATCGCGCGGCGTTCGTCGTTTTCCAGCGCGCCGATTTCCAAAAATCCGTCGACAAACAGCTTCAATCCCCGTTCTGTCGGCACGCGTCCCGCCGAAGTGTGCGGCGACGCCAACAGTCCCGCCGATTCCAAATCCGACATAACATTGCGAATCGTCGCCGAAGACAACGAAAAATCAAGCAAACGCGACAATGTTTTCGATCCGACGGGTTCTCCCGACGCCAAATAAGCGTCCACCAGCGATTTGAAAATATCGCGCGAACGGGCATCTAAATCGGATAACATTGAATTTTTCTTACTCATAGTCGATAAATGTAGTAATCATAGTGTCAAACGTCAACAGGACAAAGCGATTTTATTTTAACCGAAAGGACGATAAAAAAATGGAAAGACCCTCTAAACGCCAATTCGACGAACTGCGCAAAGTCGTCATTGAACCGAATATCAACAAACACGCCGAAGGTTCGTGCCTGATTAAATGCGGCGACACACACGTCATCTGCACCGCGACCGTGGAAGACAAAGTCCCCCTGTGGATGCGCAATTCCGGCAGAGGCTGGGTCACAGCCGAATACGGCATGATTCCCCGCGCCACGGGAACACGCACCGACCGCGAAGCCAAAAAAGGACAATCGGGACGCACCGAAGAAATCCAACGCCTGATCGGACGGGCTTTGCGATCCGTCGTCGATTTGAAAGCGTTGGGCGAAATCTGCATCAAAATCGACTGCGACGTAATCCAAGCCGACGGCGGAACGCGCACCGCGTCAATCACGGGCGGTTTTGTGGCGTTGCATCTGGCTTTGCAAAAACTGCGGGAACGCCGCCGCTTTTACACTTTGCCGCTGTTCGACACGGTATCCGCGATTTCTTGCGGCATTTACGACGGCACGCCCGTGCTGGATCTGGACTATATCGAAGATTCCAACGCTCAAACCGATTCCAATTTCGTCATCACGGGCAAAGGCGGCATCGTCGAAATTCAGGGAACGGCGGAAAGAAAGCCTTTCACGCCGGAACAATTCCGCGAACTCTACGCGCTGGCGGTTAAGGGAACGACGGAATTGGCGAAAATCCAACACGAAGCGTTGGGGGAATAATGCGCAAACTGACTGAAAAGAAAATCGTTCTGGCAACCCATAACGCGGGGAAAGTTCGCGAAATGCGCGAACTTTTGGCACCGTTCGACATTCAGGTTCTGTCAGCCGACGATTTAAACCTGTCCGAACCCGAAGAGACCGGAACGACATTCATTGAAAACGCCCGCATCAAAGCCTTGTCCGCCGCCAAAGAATCCGGCTTGCCGGCTTTGGCTGACGATTCGGGGCTTTGCGTCCACGCGCTGGACAACCGTCCGGGAATTTATTCCGCGCGCTATAACGAACCGAAAAAAAACGGATTCGCCTACGCCATGGAAAAACTGAACGAAGAACTGAACGACGCCACCGACCGCACGGCGCATTTTTCATGCGCGCTGGTACTGGCATGGGCGGACGGCGAAACAGCCGAGTTTGAAGGACGGACGGACGGCGTTCTGTTACAACACCCCCGAGGCGATCACGGATTCGGATATGATCCCATGTTCGTCCCGGACGGTTACGACAAATCGTTCGCCGAATTGACCGAAGACGTCAAGAACACAATCAGTCACCGCGCGCGCGCGCTAAAATTGTTTGCGGACGCCTGCCTGTGACGAAATTCGGCGTCTATGTCCATTGGCCGTTTTGCCGTTCGAAATGCCCTTATTGCGATTTCGTTAGTATTCCCAAACGCGATTTTGACGAAAGCGAATGGCTGACCGCCTTTGACAACAGTCTGAAACATCATGCCGGAAAGACGGGGGAAAGAACGGTGTCCTCCGTCTTTTTCGGAGGCGGCACTCCATCGCTGATGAGCGGCGAAAGTATCCGTTCCGTTATCGAAACAATCCGTAAATATTACAACGTTGACGAAAAATCGGAAATATCGCTGGAGGGCAATCCCTGCTCGCTTGATTTGGAAAAAATGAAAGCGTTTCGCCGTGCCGGCGTCAATCGATTGTCAGTCGGCGTCCAATCGCTGAACGATTCCGATTTGAAATTTCTGGGACGAACGCACAGCGTTGAACAGGCTCTGACGGTTTTAAAAAACGCTCCAAAAATTTTTCCGCGCGTATCGGCTGATTTCATTTACGCGCGTCCGCATCAAACTCTGAACGACTGGCGCGAAGAATTAAATCGCATTTTGGATTTGAATTTAAAACATCTGTCGCTGTACCAGCTGACAATCGAAGAAAACACGTTTTTTTATAAAAAAGGCGTTCAACCGCCCGAAGACGATTTGGCGGCGGATATGTTCGAACTGACGGATCGCATGACATACCAAGCCGGACTGGAACGCTACGAAGTTTCCAACCATGCCGTTCAAGGCGAAGAATGCCGTCACAACATGCTGTATTGGCAGGGGGGCGAATGGATCGGGATCGGTCCCGCCGCACACGGACGTTTCACGCGAAACGGACGCTTCTTTGCCGTTTCACAAAGTTCTGACATCGCGCTTTGGCTGAAAAAACAAGTCAACGAAGAAACCGTCCTGACAACGAAACAAAAAGCGGAAGAACTGATCTTTATGGCTCTGCGCACCCGCGAAGGCATCAATCGCGGCGTGTTTTCGGATATTATCGGCGAACAACCCGAATCCTTTATGGACGCGGGAACGCTGACCGATTATCAAACGGACGGTTTTCTGGTCTGCGATAAAAAAGGAATCCGCACGACCGCCAAAGGTTTAATGATTTTGAACGCTCTCTGCGGCACTTTGCTGATCTGAAGCGTTTTCGGCTGCGGACGCCGTTTCAGAATTCTCCGGCGTTTCCAAAACCGTCACCAAATCGGGCGAATGACGGAAATCTTTGATGTACACGTCGGGCGAAAAGACCGGCACGGTTTCAAAAACCTCCGGCGCGGGGGAAAGCGTGACAAAACCTTTCTTTTCCACGCCCAGCACCTGCAAGCCGCGTTCGGACAATCCGTTCGGCAACAAACGGAACAACCCGTCCACGCCTTTGAACCCCGAAACGGTCGTTAAATTTTCATAGGAAAATCCGCCCGATTCAGCCAATATGGCCGCCAAAGCCACGGCGTCGTAAGCCTGCGACGCTATGCGCGGCGGTTTTTCACCGTAAATATCGGCATAGCGTTTGGAAAAAATGTTAAAACCGTCGGACGGCAAATGCGAAAACCAGCCGCCGATCAGCGCCGGTTCGCGGGCGGGACGGGAATCCGCCCACAACGACGTTCCCAGCACTTTGACATCGGACGGAACGTCGTAATACGACAACAACGCCCCCAGCGAACGCAAACGACTGCCTTCCTCGGAAACCAGAATCGCATCAAATTCAAACGGATCGCGTTGCAGTTCTTTTTCTTTCAGTGCGTCAATCAAGGCTTGCAGCTGTTCGGAAGACATGTGTCTTTCTTCCATTTCGCCCGTTTCATCGTTTTTCATCAAAACGGGGGAACCCTGCGCCACCTGTTCGCGGGCGCGTTCCAGACGCTTGACTTCTTCTTCGCGTTCGGTTTCCAAATCTTCAAGCAGTTTCGGCATAATCGGCGACACGGCGGCTTGAAAATCGCCGTTCGGTTCGTAAAAAGCGGCTTTGGTAATCATGCCGCCGCACGCATTCGTCGCCGCTTTCGACGCCATGGAAACAATATCGCCCGTCGCGTTGTCTTGCGAAACGATCGCCAAACGCTTGTACCCCTTGTCGCAGGCAAAACGGACGATATGTTCGACCTGTTGCGACGTCAGCGTTCCGATCGTGTACACGCCGTCGCCCAGATTGGACGGGTCGGTCGAAAAAGTAATGACACCGACATCGGCATCATGCGTTACGGGACGGACGGCACGAACATTTTTGGAATAAAGCGGTCCGATAATCAGTTCCACCCCCTGACTGATTGCCAATTTAGCGGCTTTTCGCGCGCCTTCGGGCGTCCCTTCGGTATCGTAGAACTGCAAAATCAATTTTTGACCGCCGATTTCAAACAAAGACATCAGCGCTGCATTGCGTAAAATTTCACCCGTTTTCGCCGATGCGCCCGTCAGCGGCACCAGCAACCCGACGCGCACCATTTCGACGGGAACGACCGCAGGCGCCGTTTCTTCGCCCTTTTCAACAATATTGGCGTCGGCGACGTGAAACGCGCTTTGATCCACCCGCTTGGAAAACAGAGGAATACCGCGGCAGGACGCCAACATGGAAACCGCAACAAAAAAAGTGATCAACCGACAAATATTTTGACGCAAGGAATTGCTCCCGAATTTAAAACGTGATTAGATATCTTAGCTGTTTTTGCAAAGGAGTGCAAATGTCTGAAACAACTTTTATCAAAGGATTATATCTGGTTGCAACACCTATCGGCAATTTGGGCGACATTTCGGCGCGCGCCGTCGACGTGCTGAAATCCGCCGACCTGATCGCGTGCGAAGATACACGCAACACGCAAAAACTGCTGACTTTACTGGGAATCGGCGGAAAAAAGCTGACCGCTTACCACAATTTCAACGCCGAAAAAGCGTGCCCGAACATATTGGAACATTTGCAAAACGGCGAAATGATCGCTTTGGTTTCGGACGCCGGAACGCCGCTGGTCAGCGATCCGGGATACAAACTGGTGCGAAAATGCGTCGACAACGGCATTTACGTCACGTCCGTTCCGGGAGCATGCGCTTTCCTGACGGCTTTGCAACTGTCGGGACTGCCCAGCCATCGTTTTCTGTTTCAGGGGTTCCTGCCGCCTAAAACGACCGCGCGCAAAAAAGAATTGACGGAGCTGTCGCGCGTCCCCGCGACGTTGATTTTTTACGAATCTCCGCAAAGGCTGGAGGAAACCCTGACCGACATGCTTGAAATTCTGGGCAACCGTTTCGCCGCCGTCGTGCGTGAAATCACAAAAAAATTCGAACAAACCGTCCGCGGCACCTTTACGGATTTACTGGACGGCTATGCGCAAAACGGCTATCCGAAAGGTGAAATCGTCATTGTCGTCGAGCCTCCCGCTACGGAAAAAGCCGCCCCCGTCGAAATCGACGCCCTGCTAAATCAGGCTCTGCTGACCATGCGGGTCAAAGACGCCGCCGCTTTTGTCGCCGAACAAACGGGCGAATCCAAAAAAAATCTGTATCAGCGCGCGCTGGATTTGCAAAATGAACAAGCGTGAAACGGGTAAAAAAGCGCACAGCGACGGATACAGAGCCGAAACCGCCGCCGCATGGTTTTTGCGGCTGAAAGGGTACCGGATACTGGAACGCAATTTCAAACCGCCGCGCGGAACGGGAGCGGGGGAAATCGACATCGTCGCCGCCAAAGGAAACACGATTGCTTTTGTCGAAGTCAAATTTCGCGCGACGCAAACCGCCGCCGCCGAAGCCGTCGACGCCCGCGTTCAAGCCCGCCGCGTCAAAGGCGCGCAATATTACCTGACGCTCCACCCCGATTCGGCAAATAAGGAATTGCGATTCGACGCCGTTCTGATTTCGCCGCGCCGCTTGCCGGAACATATTGAAAACGCCTTTTCAGCGGAATGATTATCACCAGAATCAAGTGCCGTTTTTTTCCGTCGAGAACAACGACGAAAAGAATCCGGCGATGGTTTCAAACGAAAAAAAGGTTGTTTCAAGTTTTTGCGGCGCGAATTTGATTTAAGCCCCCTTTCGGGGGCTTTCGTCAATCGGAAATCATTTCGAAATACAGCAGCACAAATCGTCGCTCAGCGTTTTATCGGGCGGACAGAACGCGATTTGCGTTTTCGGCTTGACCGCGCAAGCCCCGTTTTTCAGGACATAGCCGCCGTCGCATTTCGTGCAGACGCCCGACGAATCGCATTCCGCGCAGTTCGACGGACAGGCGACCTTTTCGACGCATTGACCGTTTGACAGGGTATAACCATTATCGCAAAGTGTGCATGACGATGACGACGAACATCTGGAACAATGCGACGGGCAGGATTTTTCACAGAATTGAGATGTTCCTCCGTTAGCAGAAATCAACTCATATCCGTCGTAACAGGAAGTGCAAAAGGCCATGCTGAGAGGCGTCGTCGTGCCTGAATAGGTTGTCAGCTCCTCTACGCAGGAACTACAGCCCTCGCCGCATCCGTTACAGGCATTGTCCACCGTGTTCCAGTACGTGGCAGACCCGCCAAGCCCCGGAGCGTAACAAGGCTGAAACTCCGCTTTTACGGTTGTCGCAGATAATAAACACAAGCAAAATATCAATCCATATTTTTTCATAACTCCCTCCTGTTTTTCAGATAAAAAACAACCGCCTGAAAATCAGGCGGCGGGGAGTTCAGAAGCCACGCTACAAGATATGACCGTTAAGACCTTTAACACCCGCCGACGGATCGGAAAGTGTCTGAACATACGTCAAAACCTCCCCGACCAGTAAAATAAAGTCGGGGATATAATTCCGTCCCGCACCGGCGAAACGGATTGTACGGCGTTTATATCAAACACCGCTTGTAGCAAAAAAGAGCTTCTGACGGCTCCGCGCCTGTTTCCAAGCACTGTTACCGGTGGAACACCGCCACCGATACATAGATATCAGAGTAAATTGTCCGGCGCGCGATGACAATCTTTTTTTTGCATCTAAATCAAAAAAGGCGGAACATCAGCCCCGCCTTTGCTTTTTTGATGAAAGCGCGTTTATTTATCGATGTTTTCCAGCGATAAAGTGTCGCCGTCCATCGAATCGAACGAACTGTCAAACACAACTTCGCCGATATCGTCCTGATCCAGCGACAAAGTGTCGCCGTTGTCTGAAAATCCGGCTGTCAAAGTGTCGGAGGTTTCCGCCGGACGTTTAGCGGGTTGCGCGCTTAAACGGCGGATTAAAACGTCCAACTGTTCCAATGTTTCATACGTTAAAATCAAATCACCGCCGACGGTTTTGGGGCGAATTGCGACTTTGATGCCCAAAGCGCGCGACAAATCAGCCGCCAGCGAATCGCAGTCCGCCTGTTTGTCGGACATTTTTTTCGGCTGTGTTTTGCGCGGTTTCTTTTCAATGCCGTCCTGCGCCAGCTTTTCTGTCTGACGGACATTCAGCCCCTTGGCGATTACGGCGTCAGCCAACGCCTCGGGATCTTTGGACGTCAGCAGGGCGCGGGCGTGTCCGGAGGTCAATTTTCCCTTTTCCAAATAGCCTTTGACTTTTTCCGGCAACGCCAGCAAACGCATGGTGTTGGCAACGTGACTGCGGCTTTTGCCGACCGCCTGCGCCAATTCTTCTTGCGTATTGGAAAACTCCTCCATCAAACGGCGGTAGCCCTCGGCTTCCTCCAACGGATTCAAATCCTGCCGTTGCAGGTTTTCAATCAAGGCGACTTCCATCGCTTCCTTGTCGGAAAAATTTTTAACCAAAACGGGAACTTCGTTTAATCCCGCTTGCTGCGCCGCGCGCCAGCGGCGTTCGCCGCCGATGATTTCATATTTTCCGGCGACACGTTCGCGCACGATCAAAGGCTGGATAACCCCTTTTGTTTTAACGGATTCGACCAAATCGCGCAAAGCTTCTTCGTCAAAAACGCGGCGTGGCTGAAACTGGCTCGGCTCCAAATCGGACAAAAGAACCGTTTTGATCCCCTGCGGCTGCTGTACGGGTTCGTCAGCGTCCCCCAGCAAAGCATTCAATCCGCGTCCCAAATTTCTTGCGCTCATTTTCTTTTCTCCTGTTTTAAAAGTTCCTTTGCCAAAGCAATGTACGCTTGCGCCCCTTTGCTTTTGAAATCGTACAGTAAAATCGGCTTGCCGTGCGACGGGGCTTCAGACACGCGGACATTGCGGGGAATGATCGAATTGTACACTTTATCGCCGAAATAATTGCGAACGTCTTGCGCGACGACTTCGGACAACCCCGTGCGTCCGTCGAACATCGTCAGCACAATCCCCTGAATTTCCAAAGACGGATTAAAGTTGTGTTTGACCCGTTCAATCGTTTTCATCAAATCGGCGACGCCTTCCAACGCCAGATATTCGCATTGTACGGGAACAATCACGGAATCAGCCGCCACCAGCGCGTTGACCGTCAGCATGCCAACGGCGGGAGGACAATCAATAAAAATATAATCGTAATTCAGCTGTTCGTTTTCCAACGCGCGCTTCAAAAACAGTTGCGGATTATCCGCGTGCGACAATTCGAAATCGGCACCTGCCAAATCCTTGGACGACACGACGACGGACAGATTCGGAATCTTCGTCCAGACAATAGTCGATGAAATTTTGGCGGCACCCATCAAAACCTGATACATATTTTTGGGCGCGTTGCGGCGGTCAATACCGAAACTGACCGTCGCGTTCCCTTGCGGATCCATGTCCAAGACCAGCACCTTTTTCTTCACAGCCGCCAAAGCCGTCGCCAGATTGACAGCCGTCGTCGTTTTTCCGACGCCGCCTTTCTGATTGGAAACGGCGATAATCCTCGGCGTTTTATTCAAGACGTTCATTTTCTTTTCACCTCCGAAAGCAGAAGGATTATTCCTTCCGCACTGGTAACACTTGGTATTTTTTCAATTTTAAATTCGTATTTTTTACGCGCGGCGATGATTTCCTCCGCCGCCTTCGCCCCTTTCATAAACAGGCAACGCGTCGTTTTTTTAAAAAACGGAAAAGCGTATTTCAACAGTTTGTCCAACGACGCCAAAGCACGGGCAGTAATCAAGTCGGCAGTAAATTTTTCCATTTGTTCTATGCGTTCGTTGTGTACCGTCGCACGCAATTCACATTCTGAAATCACTTTGTTTAAAAAAGCGCACTTTTTACCGTCGCTTTCGATCAACCTAAAATCATGTTTGCGCTTGACATCCATAATCGCCAGCACCAAAGCCGGAAAGCCGGCGCCGCTGCCGAAATCCAAGACAACGTCGTCATCGGGATCGATTTGATTGAACAACTGCGCGGAATCCAAAACATGACGAGTCCACACGATCGGTAAAGTCGACGCCCCGACCAAGTTCATTTTTTTTTGCTCGCATTCCAGCAAATCGACGTATTTATCCAGCTTTTCGACCGTTTTTTCAGATAAATTCAGCTGTTTTAAAACAAAATCACGATCCTGCGTAATCAATTTTTCATATCCTTTGTTTCACGTGAAACATTTTGCATACCGACCGTTTGATAAAATAGCCTTTGTTGCCGAAAAAAGACAAGCGGATTTTTCAAAAGTTTTTCCTCCAATGTTTCACGTGAAACATTTTCAGTAAATCAAAACACCCAAAACAGCCGAAACGGAAATTAAAATAATCGGCGAAAAATTGAACCTGTAACACGCGACAAACGCGATAAAACACAAAGCCCAACTTGTCCAATCAATAAAAACATCGGGGGTCATCAGCATCAGCGCCGCGCCCAAAATCAAACCGACAACGCCTATTCTCAACCCCTTGAACGCATTTTTCACCCAAAGCGATTCTTTGAATTTATTAATAAAAACATATAAAAGAACAACGATGATCAAAGACGGCAGGCAAACGCCGACCGTCGCCGCCGCCGCGCCCCATACGTTTCCGGACGCCGCATAACCGACATAGGTTGCCGCGTTGACCGCCAAAGGTCCGGGCGTGACTTGGGACACGGCGACAATATCGACAAAGCGCGCATTGTCTACCCATTGATGATTGACGACTATTTCATTCTGAATTAACGGCAACATCGCGTATCCGCCGCCAAAACTGAACATACCGATTAAAAAAAACGTCTTGAACAGGGAAAGACAGATCATGATTTTTTCCGCCCGAAATAAAAGATTCCGCCCGCGGCAGATGTCACGACGACATAAATCGGCGACAACGGCGTAAACGCGATCAAACACGCGACCGCGACGGAAAGAAACATCTTGAATCCAACCGTCCCCGTGCGTTTGGCGATTGTAAAAACGGGAACCAAGATCAACGCGACCGACGCGGGTTTGACAGCCTTGAACGCCGCGATGAAATGGGGATTATCCTGTATCCCCTGAAAAGCGACGGCTATCGCTAAAATAATAATAAACGACGGCAAAACAGATCCTAACGTCGCGGCGATTATCCCTTTGATTCCGGCGACGCGCAACCCTAAAAACACAGCCAGATTGACGGCAATCGGACCGGGGGCGGATTGCGTCACGGCAACGATATCGATAAATTCGTCTTCGTCCAACCATTTCATGCGCGTCACCAGTTCCCGCCTGATTTGAGGCATCATGGCATATCCGCTGCCCAAAGTGAACGCGCCGATTTTAAAAAATATCCAGAACAACCGCCAAAAACGATTCATTTTTATTTTAAAGTCCGTTTCGATTGGAAAATCCGCAAGATTGTACACTCTGCAAGGTTTTTAACAAGGATTTTATCCGCAAAATCCCCCGAAAACAGACAAAAGTTCTCGTTTCGAAATAGCAATAATCCAATAAAACAAAGCGTTACAAAAGAAAGTTGAATACGCTTTTCAGATGATTAAAGTTTTGCTTTACAGACTTAAACCAAAGGGGATCGTTTCGATCCCCTTTACGTTGATATTTTTAAAAAATTATTCCTGAATCGTAACAATCAAGGCTATAAAATAAATTTTGACAAATCCGATTTTTCAGCCAAAATGCCCACCTTTTCATGCACCGTCTGCACGGTAATCGTTTCCGATTCGCCTTGCCGTTCAGCCGCCGTGAAAGAAACGTCCTCCAACAGCTTTTCTAAAATCGTGTGCAAACGACGCGCGCCGATGTTTTCGACACTTTCGTTCACTTCGGCTGCCAAAGCGGCGATTTCCCGAATGGCGTCGTCTTCAAATTCCAATGCGAAATTTTCCGTTTTCATCAATTCCTTGTATTGCAGAATCAGATTTGCCTCCGGTTCGGTCAAAATCCTGTAAAAATCCTGTCGCGTCAACGGCTTTAATTCAACGCGAATCGGCAGTCTTCCTTGTAATTCCGGCAATAAATCGGACGGTTTAGCCACATGAAAAGCACCCGATGCGATAAACAGAATATGATCGGTTTTGACCAATCCGTGCTTGGTCGGAACGGTTGTTCCTTCGATCAGCGGCAACAGGTCGCGCTGAACGCCCTCGCGCGAAACATCGGGATTTTTTCCTTCGCTTCTGCCGCAAATCTTGTCAAATTCGTCGATAAAAACAATGCCGTTGTTTTCAACCGCGGCGACGGCGGCTGAAACGACTTTGTCCTGTTCAATCATCTTGTCGCTTTCTTCGTCAATCAAAACACGGTACGAATCCTTGACCGTCATTTTTTTCTTGCGAATGTTCATTCCCTTTCCGCCCAGCAGATCGCCCAAAGAAATCATGCCCATCTGCGCGCCGGGCATTCCCGGAATATCAAAAGTCGGCACGGAATTGTTCGGGGTTTCCCGCACCTCTATTTCGATTTCCCGATCGTCCAGCGCGCCGTCGCGCAGCATCTTTTTGAATTTTTGACGGGTTTCGTCGGACGCGTTTTCACCGACCAAAGCGTCAATCACGCGTTTTTCGGCGGCGGCGTCCGCCTTGATATGAACGTCTTTGCGCATTTTATCGCGCGTCATGACAATCGCGTTTTCGACCAGATCGCGAATGATGCTTTCGACATCGCGTCCGACATAGCCGATTTCCGTGAATTTTGTCGCTTCGGTTTTAATAAAGGGAGCTTGCGCCAGCTTTGCCAGACGGCGGGCGATTTCCGTTTTGCCGACACCTGTCGGTCCGATCATCAGAATATTTTTTGGAACAACCTCTTCGCGTAAAACGGCGGGGATTTGCTGTCTGCGCCAACGGTTGCGCAAAGCCACGGCGACGGCGCGCTTGGCTTCGTCCTGCCCGATGATATGACGATCAAGTTCGGAAACGATTTCGCGGGGTGAAAAAAACATGCTCATAAGCTTTCCGTAATGATGTTGTGATTAGTGTAAATGCAAATATCGGCGGCGATATTCATCGCTTTTTCAACGATTTGTTCGGCGGATTTGTCGCCGTCCATCAAAGCCAGCGCCGCCGCTTGGGCGAACGCGCCGCCCGACCCGATGCCGATCACGCCGTTTTGCGGTTCCAAAACGTCGCCGTTTCCGGTCAAAACCAACGTGACATTTCTGTCCGCGACGATCATCATGGCTTCCAATTTTCTCAGATAGCGGTCGGTGCGCCAGTCTTTGGCAAGTTCGACGCAAGCGCGGGTCAGTTGTCCCGAATGCCTTTCTATTTTTTCTTCAAGCCGTTCAAACAGCGTGAAAGCGTCGGCGGTCGCGCCCGCGAATCCCGCAATAATGTTTCCGCCGCCCAACCGGCGAAGCTTGCGGGCGTTGCTTTTCAGCACCGTGTTGCCGAAAGTCACCTGCCCGTCGCCGGCAATGACAACGGTATCGTTTTTGCGGACGCATAAAATCGTCGTTCCGCGTAAAGACGGCGTTTGATTATCCATGACATCTCCTTTGCTTTGCGTAAAATTCTGCGTTAAAGTGATTTAAAACAGATTATCCCCGAAAGAAAGGAAAAATCAAATGCGTACAGCGGAAACGGAACGGAATACTGCGGAAACGCAAATCAAAGTTTATGTCAATCTGGACGGCGCGGGGCAATATAACGTGTCGACGGGGTGCGGATTTTTCGACCACATGCTGGAACAACTGTCGCGCCACAGTCTGATTGATCTGACCGTCAAAGCGACCGGCGACCTGCATGTCGACGCGCACCACTTGGTCGAAGACGTCGGTATCGTTTTGGGGCAGGCGTTCGCGCGCGCTTTGGGCGACAAAAAAGGCGTCAACCGCTACGGCGCGGCGTGCATTCCGATGGACGAAGCCTTGAGCCGCTGCGTTTTGGATCTGAGCGGGCGGGGCGTATGCGTTTGGAACGTCGCTTTTCCGACCGAAAAAGTCGGCGACATCGATACCGAAGTGTTCAAGGAATTTTTCACCGCCGTCGCCGATAATTTGCGCGCCGCGGTGCATGTCGAAAATCTGTATGGCGGGAATTCGCACCATATCATAGAATCGTGTTTCAAGGCGTTCGCGCGCGCTTTGCGCCACGCGGTCGAATTTGATGAAAGGGCGAAAGATGTTTTGCCCTCGACAAAAGGGGCTTTGTAATGAAAATCGCTTTGTACGTTTTGCTTTTGGCTGTCGTTGTCGCGGGAGCGGCGGGATTGCGGCACCTGTACCGCGTATCCGCGGCAAACAAGCGTGAAATGGCGCAATACGCGGGAAAATCCGCCGAAATCAAAAAAGATTTGGGCAAAGTTTTGGTCGTGTATTACTCGCTGACGGGACACACCAAGGAAATCGCCGATAAAATCCAAACGATGACGAATGCGGACATTTTCGGATTGGAAACAGCGAAACCCTTACCGACGGGGGCGAAACTGCATTTAACGGTCAAAGACCAGCTGAAAACGAAAAAATATCCCGCTTTGAAGCAGCTGCCCGATTTGACGGGATACGACGTCGTTTTTGTCGGCGCGCCCGTCTGGTGGTACACGGCGGCGACGCCCGTTCTGTCGTTTTTGGAACAAGCGGATTTTCAAGGGGCGAAAGTCGCGTTCTTTTCAACGCAAGGCAGCAATCGCGGCACGTTTTTGCAAGATGTCGCCGTTTTGACGAAAAACGCGCAAATCCTGCCCGACGCGTCGTTTAACAATATGGGCAAGGAATACGACGCGGCTGTCGACGCCAAAATCGCGGCGTGGATTAACGGATTGTAAGAATTTGAAAAGGCGGGAAAATCTCCCGCCTTTGAATTTTTAAATCAATTTTCGAATAAACGCCTCCGCATCCAATTCCAAACAGGCGGCAATGTCCAAAAATTCAATCACATCCAGCCGTCTTTCCCCGTTTTCGTACTTTGACACATACGATTGCGGTTTGTTCAGCTTTTTTGCCAATAAAACCTGTGTGATTCCTTTGTTTTTCCGTTCTTGAATCAGCAAATTCAAAAACAGTTTGTAGCGGTCTGTAAAAACGGATTTGGTCATGTTTTATCCTTGTCTGCTTGACAAGGATAAAATCCCGTTTTAGAATATCCCAAATTAGGATAATTTCGTCCTGATTTTAATCAAATGGAGCGGAAAAATGGCTATCGGAAGTGCAGTTCAAAAAGGTGCATGGGTTTATGTTTATGATGAAAAAGGACATCAGTTAACTTCAATTAGTGGAGAATTGATGGGATATACTGGCTCATCCTTTTCTGTAAAAAAAGGAGCATGGATTTATGTTTATGACGAAAAAGGGCGTCAGCTAAGCTCCCAACCGACATAACACCAAAAAAACAGCGGGGAAAAATTTCCCCGCCGTTGTGTTTAAATCACAAATAATCGCCTAAAACACGACCGTCAGCATCATTTTAAAGCATTTTTTGCCTTTGACGGCATGGGGATGATGCGCGGGCATGACAATGCTTTCGCCTGCGTTCAGTTCGAAATCTTTGCCGTCAATGGTTAAGATGCCGACGCCGTCCAGACACGTCACAAACGCGTCGCCGTCGGATTGGTGCGTGCTGATTTCTTCGCCCGCATCAAAAGCGAACAAAGTAATGCTGACGGCGCTATTCTGCACCAACGTTTTGCTGACAATCTGTCCCGCTTGATAGTCCACTTGGTCTTTCAGCGTCAAAACGCGCGCTTTCGCGATGTTTTTCAAAGGTTCCATTTGCCCTCTCTTTCTTTTGTAAAGATACAGGTTTTTACTTTAAACGGCCAGATAACCGAACGCTTTGCGTAAACAATTCCTTAGATTAAAAGACGCCCTTATTTCGCCTGCGCGGCCTAATGATTGGGTGCTTTTCCGTCCGCTTCAACGTCTTCGGTAATGATAGCGTTTGTCGGAGTGGGAATATCCGCCCGCCGTTCAAAATGTTTTGTCATAGCCTCACCCTCCTAAAAACATCAAACTGAACACAGTATGTATTTTCTATTAGTTAAAGTGTGAAAAACACATTTTAACGGGGTGTCTGAATCCACATTAAAATAGGAAACTGCACCTATGAACAAACAGGAAACTTTAAAATCAATCGGTCGGAAAATCGCCCTGTTCAGAAAGCTGAAAGGGTTGAACCAGTTTGATCTGGCGTCCGAATCGGGCAAGATGATCAATACGATTTCAAACATTGAACGCGGTATCGCCGATCCGCGGCTGTCCACGCTGTTGGCGATTATGGACGTGCTGGATATTTCGTTTGCGGATTTGACGGCGGAACGCGAATATGACAAGGCATTGAATCTGCCGCTTATTCATATTATCGACCGTCTGCGCGATTGCGATGAAAAGACGCTGACTTTGATCGCCAAACAAATCGATATTTCTTTGGCGTTGGCGCATTCAAACTGATTGATTGTCATACAGCGCCGACTAAATATGCGCCGTTGTCATGCGATATCTGACAGAAACAAATCCGTTAAACGGATTCAATCACGTTTAAATCAAAAAAATTCCAATTCTTCGACAAAGTCCGATTCCGACAGGTTACGCAAGTGACTGATCAACGCTTGGATTTTCCGCGTTTTTTCGGCGGCGGGGCTGGCTATGCCGAAAAAAGTCCGCGTCATTTCAAAATCACCGCAATTCAAACGAACCAGATTCGGCACTTCGCGCGCCAGCCAGTCATGCAACACGGAAATGCCGTCGCCGGATTGAACCAGCTTGGAAATGACGGCTTCGGAATCCGATGTCGTGTTTAAATGCTTTGCTTTTTTCAAAACAAGCCCTTTTGTGTCGGTGTTCAACAAAGACTGATGCACGCACAAATCGAAATGTTCCAATAAATCAGCCATATTTTCAGGCGTTCCATAGCGATCCAAATAAGATTGCGACGTGTAAAGATGCATTCCGCTTTGCATTTTAAACAAAATTCGTCCTTTGACCGTTGACGGAACGTCAGTCACAATCGCCAAATCATAATTGGAAGGCTTGATATTTCTGTTTGTTAAAATATCCAGTCTGATTTCCATTCGCGCGTAAACAACCAATAAAAGGTAAAGCATAAGTTCAGCAAACAAAAGATAGGGAAACCCAGTCCTAAATAAGCAAACAAAGTAGAAGTTTCTGGGGAGATTCTGTCCGAAAAGGCAGAAAGAAGAAAGAGGACAACTACACCTGCGTGAATTGTCATCACCAACGAATGGAACAAGAATCTCAACCATTTCATATCCTTTTATTTCTTACTGGCATCAAACAACTGTTTTTTTTCTTCAGACGACAAGCTTTGGTAACCGGATTTTTTCAGTTTATCCAATATTCTTAACACCCATAAAATCCCCTAATTTTCTTGTTCTCACATGAAGAGGAAGTTTAAC